>Ga0129324_10000570_pt1 | contig 26512 bp, 23 predicted proteins | sample CPBDNA_7_FD_96879 | JGI IMG/M metagenome (GOLD analysis project Ga0129324, IMG submission 96879) | Freshwater to marine salinity gradient microbial communities from Chesapeake Bay, USA - CPBay_Spr_15_0.2_DNA | ecosystem: Environmental > Aquatic > Marine > Coastal | place: USA: Chesapeake Bay...
TCAAGTCCACCCGTAGCTACCACATACCAGACCACAGAAGTCCAACGAAGTGGCTCTACAATGGCTTCGAGCCAGCTCCTCAAGGTTTTTGCGAGTGCTCTAAGCGGACTCAGATCGAGTTGCCAACCACCCATACAGTTTACGCACCTATCCACATCGCTAGTCACCGCGTATACTTTTTGAGAATCTCGAGCTTATACTTAAACGCCAACAGCCAACCCGAATTTAAGTACCGCAATTTTGAAAAAGGCGAGGTCCTATTAACCGCCAACGAAGCGGTGACAGGCAATAGCACTGTTGAGCTTGTCTTCGATTACGACGGCGTTGGCTGGGCGCGCGGTGGGGAGTTTAGCTTGATCGTAAACGGTAAGACGGTGGCGCAAGATCGAATTGGTCTAACACCACCGGCCTACTTCTCGATCGACGAGACCTTTGATGTGGGGATCGATACCGGCTCACCGGCGGGTGATTACCCAGCCAACAAACAGGGCTTCCCCTTTGCCGGCGGTGAGTTACAAACGGTCACTATTTCGATTCGATAAAGGCAGCATGAGGGCCCTTACGCTGTACCAAGGGCCACAACACGCCGTATCAGAGTCATGCTATTTCGGGACTTTACGCCAATCGATGTATTTGAAGTTCTGGGTTGATCCTTTCGGTGCATTAAAACCGGCTTGCACCACTAGCAGCTCCTTTGGATACTGCGACCCAAGCGACACAGATGTCACGGTAAGTCCGTCCGTTTCCCGCGCACCGATGGTGTTTTGATGCGTCGCGGATTGCCAAATCCGCGCAGCGGAAACAGAAAAACCAAAAAAAAGGCGCTCTAAAAGAGCGCCAATAACGATAACCATTGAGGTTATACAAATCCCCTTATGGGGGTTTGTTCTGGTAAGCCTTTAAAAGCTTTTTGTAAGTGAAACACCCCAGGTGCGCGGTGGATGGTAGAGTTCTACCGAGCCACCGAAGCTACCAACAATAGAATGGCGAATCATCAACTCATCGTTAAGGTTACGCCCCCAAACTGTAAGGTCTAAATCACCCGCCGCATTTTGATATCGCACAAACGCGTTGTAGGTCGTATAGCTAGGGACTCCGGACACGCCCACATTTGTCGCTTCCATGAAATAATCAGACGACTTGATATAGGTAAGATTTAGATCCAGCGTTGCCCCGCCATCCATGGGTACATTGTAGTTTGCTGTAAGCGTCTGCTTTGAATCAGGCGCACGCGCTAAATCATTACCATCGTAAGTACCACCATCGTACTTACCATCTAAGCCCGAAATCGCAGCTGTCAAGGTAAGATTCTCACCCAACAAAACGGCGGCATCGATTTCGTAACCATCGACCACAGCATCGGTATTCTCCGATTGAAGCGTAAAATTCAACAAGCGGAATAACTGCAAATTCTCGACGGACACATCGAAATACGTTGCATTCAAACGAACCCGATCATCAAGAAATTGGGCCTTGATACCGATTTCTTTGTTCTCCGCATCCTCTGGCTCTAGCGTTCCCTCTGCGCCACCTGCTGCGGTCGACTGTGAGATAAACACGCCGCTCTTATAACCCTCCGACCACGTTGCATAGGCCATAATATCGTCAGTAATATCCCACTTTAACGAGACTCGCGCGTTAAATCGGCTCCAATCTTTGCTTAAGCCTTTTAAGTCGTAACCCACCGCTCCCGTGGCTACGTTAGACAAATACAACTGATCAATTTCTTTTTTGTCTCGTGTGTAACGTCCACCCAAGGTTAGGTCTAAAGTATCAGTCAGAGAATAAGTCATCTGTCCAAAAATCGCTTGGCTAGTAGAGGTCGCATCTTGCGTCCAAGCCCGATTAAGCAGGGTGCCAGGAGGCACGGGGAACGCAGGATATGGCGCTGGCGCGTTCAAGTTAAATAAGATTGGCACATTGGCAAATCGATCAACCGTACCTCTGTACAAATATAAGCCCATAACCCAGTCGGTTTTGTCGGTGCTATTTGCTAGTCGGAACTCCTGCGTCCACTGATCCGATTCTTCGCCCTCGTTGTCCTCTACACCGATCGTCCCCGGGGGTGAATCCATGCCACCAAGTTGCTGAAGCCAGGCGTAATCACCGTAGCGATAAGCGGTAATCGAGGTCAGCGACGCCCAATCCAGATCGCGCTGATAGCGCGCAGAAAACGCATGCATATCTCGATCTGCAAATTGCTTTAGTTTCATGCCGCAGACCCTTGGATCTTCGACGCCCTCCGCCGCCACGGCTTCAAGCTGCAAAGGAATGTAGGCACCACCATAGTTTTGATCGGGCTTAAAGAAAGAAGTCGAATTACGACACAGTCCATTGTTATCATCTTTGGAATACTCGGCCGACAGCAGTAGCTCAGATTTATCATCGAGATCCACCAAAAGCTGACCACGGATACTGATATTGTTGGCGTCATCCAACTCTTGCCCATTGTCGTTATTCTTCGCATAACCGCCCCGGTCAAGCATGCTCACCGTTAATTTACCTGCGACGGTATCGCTCAAGGGACCACTCACGTAGCCCTGCAGTTGCATCAAATCGAAGTCACCCAGCGTTACACCCACTTTAGCCTCCATTTCCTCGGTATTCGGGCGCTTGGTGTAAATGCTCACCGCGCCACCGGTGACGTTACGGCCGTAGAGCGTACCTTGAGGACCACGCAAGATTTCAATCCGCTCTAAATCAAACAGCTCGAATGCAGAGCCCCCGGAACGGCCAATATAGACCTCATCCACGAACACGCTTACCGTTGGATCGGCCGCTGCAGAATCCAAAGTCGAACCAATACCTCGCAAATAAAGTTGTGGCTCACCAATATTAAACTTTGTCACCGTAAAATTTGGGGTGCGTGTCGCAATATCATTCAAATCCGTAATTTCAGCAGGATTAATGCTATCTGCACTAATGGTCGTCAGAGCGAGCGGAACCTCTTGCGCGCTCTCACTGCGTTTTTCGGCTGTAACAATTACTTCCTCTAATGTCGCAGAATGCGCAAGCTGAATGCCATTCAAGCCCGCGACGGCCGCGCACAGCACACCCAATTTCGTTCGATATTTTTGCATGGTTACTTGCTCCTATTTATGGTTTTAACTATCACGTAAAAGTTGCTTAAGCTGCTACGTCAATTGCGAAATCGTGGCGACGCCACAACAGCAACCAAGTAGCAACCGGCATGGTGATTAGGGCAACTAACTCCAGGCTGTTGCCGATATACTGCGGCCCCCCAAAGTAGTAATCACTGAACAAAGCGACAAGCAACGGCCCCACTCCAAGGCCCAATAAGTTGCCAACTAACATATAAAAGGCAGACGCTTGACCACGAAACCGTGCCGGCGTAATGGTTTGAAGCGATGCGGCGTTGATCCCAGAGGGGAACGCCATAAAAAAGACGCATACAGCAGCGAAGACAAGTGCGACTTCACTGTTTGGACCGTTGACCACACCCAAGCCACCAATTAACAGACCCACGGTAGAAGCCGCACCGCAAAGCAGATGAGCATCGCGCGTCCCGCGTGCAAGCATTTGTTGTGAAATAAAGCCCCCACTCAAAATCGCGATGGGTCCAACAGTCAACAGCAGGCTTCCTAACGCCAACCCCGCCTGACTCGCACTCCAGTCATAATGTCGCATAAAGAAGACAGGCACCCAGGCGGTTACCGCGTAGGCAAACATCATGTGCAAGCCAAAACCTAAGTTGTGCGACAGATAGGAAGCTAGGTGCCCACGATAGTATTTAACAAACTCCTTAAAGCTTGCCTCGCTGTGTTGCGATTCTGACGCACGTAGCGCAGGCTCGTCATAAACCCCTCGTGCGGGCTCTTGCACCACAAAGCAAATAATCAGGGCCAGTGCAATGCCTGGCAATCCCACAATTAAGAAAGCAAGCTGCCAGCTGCGCAGTTGGCCGACCAGTGGCAAGGCCATTTCCGGCAACGCCTCTAACACACCGATTAAATGGCCACCAAAAATAAAAGCGCATCCTGTCCCCAAGTAGATCCCCATCCCATAGATAGACAAAGCAACGGCACGTCGCTTGGGTTCATATAAGTCAGAAACAATGCTGAACGTCCCTGGAGATAGCCCCGCCTCTCCAATGCCAACCAGCATGCGGGAGATAAATAGTTGGGCGAAATTCTTAGCGATACCGCACAATGCGGTTGCAAGAGACCACAGTACGATCGAGTAGACGATGATATTACGTCGATTATGGCTGTCGACTAAGCGCCCTACAACAAGTCCAAAAATTGTGTAGAACAGCGCAAAGGCCGTACCGTGTAACAGCGAAAATAAAGTGTCGTTGATTTGCAGATCGCGCTGCATTGGTTCGATCATCAGCACCAAAATCTGTCGATCAAGGAATGACAGCAAATAAGCAATCATCAGCAACGAGACGACCATGAGTTTGTACAAGTCACTCGTAGCTGCTTCGCTCACCTTACCCATATCTGAGTCGACGCTTTGATCCGACATAACCATCCTGTAGCGTTTTTATTATGGGCGCTTTTATGAGTACGCGCGCCTCGTTATCACTGTGTAACTATTTATATATTCGTATTGAAGCGATTGCAAATCAATTTTATAAAAAAACTAAATATTCGGACTTGAACAATCACTGAAGACTAAACTTCAAGCAGGAACAAACGAGAAGATAAGAGAAAAAATGATAATCAACCTAATGATTATTATAAATAATGTTTGGAACCGACAGCTTCACATAGATAAAAATTGTTATGTAAAAATATTTTTATTAAGCCGTGGTACTCGACCCTCTAACTGATCCAACAAGCATAAATTGACATTATATTTTTATTGAAGTTATTATCGGACGAATCGCAGAAAGGAAGCATATATGCCCATCGTAAGGCTCGAAAAACAGTTACACCTGAGAGCGCATGAGGCAGGGAATGAATACCTGCACAGCCCAGCACACGGTCCAGTAGATTTTGAAATTACGGCAATTGATTTAGATTCCGATGGCGAAATCCCCAAGGATTTAGACGGGATCTACATACGCAACGGCCACAATCCTCTCTTTCAGCCCCCTTCGGGCCGCTACCACTGGTTTGATGGTGACGGCATGGTTCACGCAACCACCTTTGCTGACGGCAAGGCAACGTATCGGAACCGCATGGTGATGACAGCGGGATTAATGAATGAGATGGAGGCAGGCAAAGGTCTTTACCCCAGCTTACGAGACGGATTCGCCGCCGAAGAAGGTTTAAAAAATAGCTCCGGCACCGACGTGGTACTTCACAACGGGGAATTCAAAACAATGTTTTCTCGCTGCGGCCAACCCTACCGACTCGACCCCGACAACCTGCACACCCTAGGACCCGATGACTTTAACGGAGACTGGAGTGAAGGCGTATCCGCGCACTCTAAAGTCGACGAGCGCACAGGCGAATTCATCTTTTTTAACTACAGCTTTAACACAAGGCCCTACATGCAATATGGGGTGGTAAGCGCGGACAATGAAGTAAAACATGCCGTTGAAATAGAACTCCCCGGACCACGCCTTCCTCACGACTCGTGGATAACCGAGAACTTCACGATCCTGCACGATTTACCCTTATTTTGGAATCAAGAACTACTTAAACAAGGTAAGAAGAAACTGACGTTACACGAACTACCGACGCGCTTTGGTGTTATCCCACGCTATGGCAACAACGCCGATATCAAGTGGTTTGAGGCAGAACCCACTTACATTCTTCACACCGTTAATGCGTGGGAAGAAGGTGATGAGATTATTGCCTATGCCTTCAAACAGCTCACACCCTGCCCAGATATACCCAGAGACACGCCATCGGCCAAAGTGCAAAACTATTTCCTGTCGTTTTTGTACATGCAGCCTCGTCTCACTGAATATCGTTTTAACTTGAAAACAGGAAAAACGAGCGAACGGGTTGTCGATGATGCCAATGCAGAAATGCCCGGCATGAACTACCGCTACCTGGGAAAAAAAAGTCGCTATTCCTACAACACCTACGCGGCCGAACTTCCATACTTTTTAATGGCAGGCATCCAAAAGTGGGACTACCTGAGCAACACAGAAGTCGACAGCTATCGTCTTTCAAAAGGGAAGTTTATGGGACAACCAGTCTTTGCAGGAAAACTTGGTAGCGCGCGCGAGGATGACGGTTATTTACTCGCCTACATTACCGACATTGATGGAGCCGATGGAGAAATTTATATTTGGGCGGGGGAATGCATTGGCGACGGGCCGATCTGCAAAGTAAAAATCCCCGTGCGCCTGCCCGGGGGCTCTCACGCCTATTGGGGCCATGGTCAAGACATTCGCGACGCACAAGCACGACGCCTTCAAACCCGCTGGTCACCATAACCGGGCAATATCATGAACATCTTTATTCTAGAGGCAATTCGAACACCCCGCGGCAAAGCCAAAGCCGATGGCGCGCTTCACCCGATCCTACCAGCAAAACTACTGGGCAAACTTTATCAAGAACTTGACCGCCGCACGGACATCAAACAACACCATGTAGATGAAGTGTTCACAGGCTGCGTCACTCCAATTGGAGACCAGGGCGGGAATATCGGTCATGTTGCAATGCGTATGGCGGACATCAATTGTCACAACACCGGCACCACTCTAACTAGCTTCTGCTCATCGAGCCTGAGCACTTTGAGCTTAGCTCGTAGCCGCTTGCTTGCGGGCGAAGGTAATTTATACATCTCGGCCGGCATCGAAAGCATGTCGCGAGCACCACTGATGTCTGACAAGCCCTACGGCTTCATAGACCCGGAAGCAAGCCAAACCATCCCGGCCATGCCCAACCCTCTGATCGCTGACATCATCGCAACCCGGAACGGCTATACACGCGAACAACTCGACATCTACGCGCTCAACAGTCACCGAAAAGCTGCCCGTGCAACTGAGACAGGTCGATTCAATCGCTCACTAATCCCGATTAAAACAGACCAAGGCCACGTTTTGCTCGATCACGACGAGATCATCAGAGGACAGACAACGCTCGAAAAACTTGCAGCGCTACCCACACTGTTTGGCGAACGCGGCATCAACGGCTTCGAACGAGTGCTAGCGCAACACTTCCCCGACATCACTACCGTCAATCACGTCCATCATGCAGGAAACGCCCCCGGCATGGTCGACGGAGCATCAATGGTATTGCTCGGGACTGTTGATAGCGCAAATAAATTGGGAATCAAGCCCCGCGCTCGCCTAGTAGACATAAGCACGCGCTCTGCACCAACACACTTGGGATTGGCTGGCGCCGCCGCTGCTGCGCGGCACTTGCTGGAAAGAAATAAGCTAACTACCGCTGATGTTGACCTGTGGGAATTCAATGAAGGCTTCGCCGCTATCGCCTGCGATTTTCGTGACCAACTCAAAATACCAGAGGATCGACTTAACGTGAATGGTAGCGGCATTGCCATGGGTCACGCCATGGGTGCAACGGGTGGCAACGTCATCAGCATCCTTTGTGATGAGCTTGAGCGACAGAGTTTAAAGCGAGGGGTGGTCGCTATCTCAGGCGCGATGGGCGCCGGGGCAGCCGTTTTAATTGAGCGAGAATAGGTATAGCCACCGATACAAATACTCACTTCAATAGAAATACTAAATAGCGCCTTGTGAAATGAAATAACAATCAAGGTTCATGGTACAATTTCGTCATGACACACCCGAACCCTCGCATGCAGCAGGCGGGCAATACCAATCTAGCCGCCATGCTGAACATCGTCGCCGACCGCTGGGTTATACTCCTGCTCCGCGAACTCTATCTTGGCGCCAAGTCTTGGTCGCAATTTGTCGACGTATTGGATATATCGCCCGCTATCCTTAACAAACGACTCAAACTATTAATTGAGACCGGCTGCTTAAAAAAAGAATCGGTAGCGGGGAAACGCGAAACGCGTTATCTACTAACACAGGCAGGCAAAGACTTATATCCCTTCATGGCTGCAGCGCGAGAATGGCAGATCCGCTGGGACAAAAGAAAAGGCGCCTTCGTATCTCCTCTGATGCACAACTGCGGGGCACCTTTGCGCACCTATTCAGCATGCGGAGCCTGTCACAAAACACTGAAAGCACAAGAAATTAGGTTTTCGGCAGACGACCCCATCATCCCAGACAGCAAGGATTCTCGGCATTTTCGGTTATCAAGCACCGCAGGAGCAGACCGCAGAAGCCCGGGCGCGAAGGTCGGAAAGTTCATCCAGGTCATGGGCGACAGACGCGCTACTCTGATCATATCAGCACTCGGCCGAGGCGCTTTAAAGTTTGATGACATTAGCAAGGCAACCGGGCTTCATCCGGCAATAATCACCGAGCGCCTTCGCAAACTGCAATTACTTGGGCTGTGCCAACAGCGACTCTATCAGGAACGCCCCGATCGCTTCGTGTACTCACTGACCGCGTCGGCACAAGACTTATTCGAAACCGCTACCCACCTGAGACAATGGGCCGAGCAGTGGCTCAAGGACACACATGACACCAATCCAGGCACACACCTTTTGTGCGACCAACCACTAAAAGCGCAACTGCGCTGCCAGAGTTGCCACAACGAGGTGGACTTCGACAGCATTTACGCAGCAACCTAAGGCCCTGCCAAAAAATATCGACGCAAGCTTTCCTCGCAGAACCAGCGCCGCTTTACAAGCCAAATCTTATTTTGTAGTATCTGTTACTTCAATAAAAAAACCAATAAACGCGGACGCCAAAATGACTGAATTTAATAACCCTGCGCTTAATACCCTACCACCAACACACAGCACGCTTCTTGTTTTTGGCGGCTGTGGCGGTATAGGCCGATGCATCGTCGATTCTGCAAACGAGCTCGGTTTACGCGTTGCCGTCGCCGACCTACCGCAATCAATAGAACAAAATCCACCGCCAGACGGAGTCGTCGCTCTATCTTGCGACGCGACACACAGCGATCAGATTAAACAGGTGTGCGACTCCTTACAGGACACTTGGGGACACGTGCGTGCCGTAATAAACTTAGTTGGATTCACTAAAGAGCAAGTCCCAGTGGCAGAGATGAGCGAGTCAGAGTGGGACGAAATTCTCGATGGTACCTTGCGAAGCGCATTTTTGATCGCCCACCACGTGCATCCGCTTCTCGCTTCGAGCGAAGAGGGAATACTGATTAACACGTCCTCAACCTTTGGCGTGTCAGTCCCTTACACGGGCTACGCTCCTTATGGCGTAGCCAAAGCGGGCATCATTAATTTAACACGCGCTTTGGCAACAGAGTTTGCACCCAATATTCGCGTGAATGCGATCGCGCCGGGCCTTATTGATACGGCCTTTTTGCAGGGCGGAACAGGGCGCCCACCCAAGACAAGCCGCGTAAACTCAGAAGCCGCCTTATCCAAAGTCGCATTGAAGCGAATTGGTCGCCCAGAGGATATCGCCGGCATGGCCATGTTTTTAATCAGCCCCGCGGCAAGCTATATCACCAGCCAAACCCTACACGTTAACGGGGGCATGTGGTCGTGATCCCAAGTGAATTCGAAGTCCTTATCCGTGATGTCAAGCCGTTCATTGATGGCAAAGCGGTTGAACCCTCTAACGCCGAACGCCTACCCATTGTTTACCCAGGCACTGGAGAGGTGGTCGCTGAATTGCTCGAATCTGACCGCAGTGTTGTAGATGCTGCGACTCAAGCAGCCCAAGCAAGTTTAACGTCTGGCATCTGGCGCAACACGAATAGCGAAGAGAAGCGCGCCGTTTTTAACCGAGTGATCGAGCTAACACAGCTGCACATCGATGAGCTTGCCGTTTTAGAATCGATTAATACCGGGCAGACACTGCTGTATTCACGCTATGCGCAACTACCTCGTGTGTTTGGTAGCTTCCGTTTTTACGCTGATTACATTAATCAGATGACCGAGCAAGCTACCCATGATCCCAGCGTTGCCATGCGGGTTGTGACTCGCCAACCTCTTGGAGTAGTGGGATTAATTTCGTCGTCGAACGCACCAACAGCACTTGCCGCAACAAAAATCGCCGCTGCCCTAGCGTTTGGTAACAGCTGCGTTCTTAAGACCTCCGAGAACACCCCGCTCGCCCTATACCGCTTTGTTGAGTTACTGCATGAAGCTGGCGTTCCCAACGGGGTTGTGAACTACGTGAACGGCCGCGGCCATGTTACCGGCGACGCGATGGCAGCACACCCAGACATTCGTGGCATTTCGTTTACCGGAGGCACAGCTACTGCAAAGCACATTGCGGCCACAGGTGCGCACACATTAAAGCGTTTAGATATGGAACTCGGCGGTAAATCAGCCAACATTATCATGCCATCGTGCGACATAGATCGGGCATTAGATGCGGCTCTGCTGTCAATTTATACGAACAACGGACAACAATGTTTTGCGGGAAGTCGCATTTTAGTGCATCGGCAAATTGCAGATGATTTCATACAAAGGTTCTGCGCCAGAGCCGCCGCCATAAAGGTAGGTAACCCTTTTGACTCCGGCAGCGAAAACGGGCCCTTAGCCTGTCAGGGGCACTTCGAACGCTTGCAAAAGTTTAGCCAGTTAGCACGTGAAGAATCTACGATATTGGTAGGGGGTACACCGCTAGAAACTGATAGCGGCGGATTCTATTTCCCGGCAACCGCCGCTCTGGCAGACAGCAACAGCAACGCCTTATGCCAGCAAGAGATTTTTGGGCCATTCGCCACCTTTTTAATAATCGATGATATACAAGAAGCGATTGCAATCGCGAATGATTCAGCCTACGGCTTAGTCTCGTACATATGGACCAATAATCACGCAGAAGCTATGGCAGCCTCACAGCAAATCGAAGCTGGCTTAACTTTAGTGAACACGCCTCTTATGGGTCTCGATTTGCGTCTACCCTTCGGTGGTTTCAAGCAAAGTGCTATTGGACGAGAAGGCGCAAGAGGCGCACAAGCCTTCTACACAGAGGAAAAAACGACGGTATTTTCAAGTAGTATTGCGCCTTTGCCACAGATCGGTATCACTCAGTAGGCACATCCATGGACGCTGAAACATCAAGAGTGACGCAATACACTGCACTTGGCTGGTGGGGCACACGCACACTGTATGACCAGTTTAGCGAGAACGTCGAAAGAGTCCCAAACCGCTGTGCTCTGGTAGACGCACCTGATCGCACTAACTGGACTGGCGGCAAGCCGCAGCGGCTAGATTATCAAGCACTTAATGCAAAAGTGGAGCAATGGTCAGCGTACCTGCACGCTGAGGGGATTCGGCGCGGCGATATTGTGTTGACCCAATTGCCCAACATCCATGAACTTGTGGTGCTCATACTGGCTTGCTTTCGAGTAGGAGCTATTATCAGCCCTGTACTCGTGCAGTTTGATCAAAATGAATTGAACCAGATCTGCGATCAGCTCAAACCCAAGTTAATCGTCACAACAACCTGGTTTAAAAAACGCAAGCTCAGCGCGACACTTCAACCCATCGCTGACCGTCTAGACGCGTCCTGCTGGTTATGCGATGAGCCATCCAGTTTTCCTGACGTTAACCGTGGTGTGAATACTGCCGACGCGGCGCCAAAAGCAAACGATGTCGCCACAATATGTTGGACTTCGGGCACCGAGGGAGCACCGAAAGGTGTCATGCGCACCCACAACCAATGGCTAGCCACCGGTCGTTTGATGGCTGAAAGTTCGCAGCTGCGTGAGGGTGATAAATTGCTAAATACACGTCCGCTTGTAAATATGGCCGCCATCGGCGGCAGCCTGTGCTCATGGCTGTTTTGTGCTGGTACGCTCGTCTTGCATCATCCCTTAGATATTCATCTAGCGGTCCAACAAATTTGCAGCGAGCGTATTAACGTAACGTTCATGCCACCTGCTTTTATTGTTTCCTTACTGAAAGACCCAGAGTTACGAGCCACAGCCGACCTCAGTTCCCTGAGAGTATTAGGGTCTGGGTCCGCCGCTATACCTGACTGGGCGATTTTAGAATTCGAACGAGAGTTTGAAGTCTCACTCATCAACTTTTTTGGGTCAAACGAAGGTATCGGGTTGGTGAGTACAGCGAGTGAGATACCCAACCCATTGTTACGAGCCACCCTGTTCCCGCGCTTTGGTGTTGATGGTTTTGAGTGGCCATCGGTGCCTACAGCCAGCGAGATGATCACTAAATTGGTCGATCTTGAGACACAGTCAGAAATAACCGAGCCTAATGTCAGCGGCGAGCTCCGAGTCCAAGGTAGCACAATTTTTGATCGATATTTCGATTCACCCGAGACCACCGAACAAGCGTTTGACGCACAGGGCTTTTATCGCTCCGGCGATCTTTTTGAGATCGCAGGCGAGGGTGAACTCGCGAAGTACTACCGTTTTGTTGGCCGCTGTAAAGAAGTAATTATTCGCGGTGGTTTTAACGTTGCGCCTGCTGAACTCGACAATCTATTGTCAGAGCATCCAGCTATCACCGAGGTAGCCGCATATGGGTATCCTGACGATCGACTGGGTGAAAGAATCGGTGTCGCGGCAGTGGTGCGCAATGGTCTGTCTTTAACGCTTGAAGACATTAAAGAATACTTACGAAAAAGGCATGTGGCGGTTTTCAAGCTGCCCGAGCACCTGCTCATACTGCCACAACTTCCAAGAAACGGCTTATTCAAAGTACTTCGACGCGAGCTTACGACTATACACAAAGAGCGAGCCTTATGACAAACCCACTCGCCTTGCCCAACGTCCGATTACCCACATTTGTAGCGCCCATGTTCTTGGTTTCTGGTGTAGAGCTCGTCCATGCCGCTTGCGCCAGTGATCTGCCTGCCAGCTTCCCGGCCGCCAATGCCCGCACGACTGAAATCTTAGAAGAATGGTTAATCGAGATCTGTCGACTCCATAATCCAACATGTTCTGCGCCCTGGGGTGTAAACCTGAATACTCATCGTTTAAACCCCAGACTTAAACACGACCTACAAATCATTTGTAAGTACCAAGCACCTTTCGTTGTAACCGCCTTGGGTGCACCAGCGGCGGTGGTTGATGCCATCCACAGCTACGGTGGTTTGGTGCTTGCGGATGTCGCTAGCGTATATCACGCCCGAAAGCTTTTACTCTTGGGGTTGATGCGTTGATCTTGGTCATGGCGGGAGCCGGAGGCCATACCGGGCAATTATCGCCACTCGCATTCATTAATGAAGTCAGACAATTTTGGGATGGCCCCATTATCGCCGCTGGCGCGGTCAGTACGGGGGCGGATATTGTCTCGATGCTAGCAGCTGGTGCCGACTACGCCTACATGGGCACGCGATTTATTGCGAGTCAAGAAAGCATGGCAAAAGATTCATATCGCGAAATGCTGATTCAAAGTCAGGCAGACGATATCATTTGCACCAAAGCATTTACGGGCATTGCCAACAACATGCTCCGTCCTTCAATTGCCAAGGCGGGCATTGATCCTGACAATATCCCCTCCCATGAGCGTAGCACCCTAAATTTTGACGATCCTCACACCAACTCCAAAGCTTGGCGCGACATCTGGTCGGCGGGACAAGGCGTCGGTAGTATTCATCATGCGCCACCCATTGCAGAATTGGTGGCAAGTTTACGGGACGAATACGACCAAGCATTAACATTTGCGATCGATCGTCTTACAAACTACAAGAACGGCCAATGACAATGGCCGCACGTATTATTACTCGAGTTGTTTCATTCAATAAGGTGACTTATGTCCTGTGACTTACCCGACTACAGCGTTCATGGCCACGGTGAGATCACCGTATTTCTACTACACGGTGCATTCGGTGCAAAAGAATACTGGCGCTCACAAATGCAGGCACTCACTCAAGCAGGCTATCGTGTTGTCGCTTGGGATGCACCAGGATACGGCATCAGCCCATTGCCTGAGGTCTTGAATGTTGAGACAGCAGCAGAACGCTGTGTCGCACTTATCAAAGCACAGGGATCTGACAAGAACGTTGTGCTCGGCCATTCAATGGGCGGAATGATCGCGCAACGCACCTTCGACTATGCACCCGATTCCGTTCATGCGCTTATTTTGTCAGCCACCAGCGCCGCATTTGGGGGCAAAGGCGGCGACTGGCAGAAAGCTTTTGTCAGAGATCGAGTAGCGCCTTTAGATGCCGGCCAAACCATTCCCGAGTACGCGCCAAAGATGTTACGAAAAATGATGCATCCCGGCGCCTCGGGTGAGACCGTAGACCTCGTAATCAGTACCGTAAGCTTGATGCGCGAAGAGACCTTTCGCGCAGCGATTCAAGCGGTCTCGGAGTTTGAGGGTCGCGATATCATTGCAAAAATGAACCACTACCAATTGCCCGTACAATGCATCGCTGGCGAGCTCGATTTAAGTGCGGCACCACCTGCAGTGATGGAAAAATTAGCCAGCAAAATCGACGGAGCGGATTATGCTTGTATTATGGGCACTGGTCATTTCGCTTGGGCCGAATCACCCAACGAATTCAATGCTACAGTGTTGGATTTTCTTAAACGCCGAGTTTAAAAATAAGCCGCCTCTGTGTTCATCACAGCGTCGTCTAGTAATAGCCCCATTGTCGACAGAGACCACTATTTTTAGCTTTGACTTGTGGCCGAAAGATCAGCACTGCACACATTATGCTGGCGAAGCATTCAGCTCCACCCAAACGCTTTTGGGGCCACGAAATCCCATATTGTATGGCCAATCGATCTGCTGCTCGGGCACCAAACTCATCTTGGGATATGTAGCAATAAGTTCCTCCAAAAGCACGGTAAGCTCGAGCTTCGCCAGCTGTGCACCCAAGCAAAAGTGGATGCCTTTCCCAAACGCCACATGACGCCGAGCATTTTCACGACCAATGTCAAACTGCTCACCATTAAAAAATTCAGTTTCATCGCGATTTGCTGAAACAATCGACATTAGGATATTCGCACCCGCGGGTACATCGAGACCCGCTATCGTCGTATCGTATCTTGCCCGTCGGCGCCAGGTAATTAGAGGCGGTGTATAGCGAAGCCCCTCTTCGACAGCGTTGGGAATGAGCTTTGGGTTATCGACCAGCTTTCGCCACTGATCAGGGTTCTGCATCAGCGAGAGCAGTAGCCCTCCGGCTGCGTTGGTGGTCGTTTCGTGGCCTGCAAGCATAACACCATGAATCAGACTGTGAATCTCATTCATGGTAAGCACCGAATCATCCCCATTACGCGCCGCAAGCAAATGACTAGCGTAATCGCAACCAGGAGCCCGCTCCCGAGCAGAGACTAGGGCTTTGCAGTAATTCCAATAGTCAACCAATGCATGAGCAGCTGCCACCTCTGTCTCTTCGTCAAGCACCCCCCAAACCATGTTAAAGCGGTTATCCGCCCACTGTTTTATTTTAAATGCGTCGGTCTCCGGCGCGCCTAGCAATAAAAACAAGACCTTTGCGGGAAGCTCATAGGTAACGTCTTTGACCAGGTCTATGCGATTTTCCCCTTTCAGCGCTTCTAGGGCAGTACGAGTTAAACGTACAATGTCGGGCTTTAGCGCAGCATATTGTCGCGCATTCAGAAATCCCGATGAAATTTCTCTAATACGAGTGTGCTTTGGCGCATCAGTATTCGCCTGCGTTGGTTCGCGGGTAAACCCACCCTCCTGCAAGATCTTGGTGACTCGGTCAGAGAACGGCCGAATCGGTGACTGTGAGTTCACCGCGGAATAGGATTCAGGATCGCTAAAAATGGCCAAAATATCGTCGCGACGAGTGACGACATAGCAATTGAGCTCATTGCAAAAAAACACGGGTTGCCGCTGCCTTGCCTCGCGGTACACCATGTGCATATTGCCTGACTCGAACGGTCGAAATTCCTCTTCTACCCCCATGAAATGCCCCCTTTGCCCAACAACAAATTTTTATAAATCTTGTTAGAGTCTGACGCAAATTTGTGCGACTATGAAAGTAAATAATTATATATAAATTATTATCTATAGAGAATACCAGTAAAATATCGGGCCAGTCCAAGCTTTTACTCTTAGGAATACATCATGGCAATCAAGCTTCCTTTACACGAGATCTATGGCACGGGCGACATCACCGTCTATCTTTTGCACGGCGCTTATGGCGATGGTCGCTACTTTTTAGATTTCGCGACACAGTTAAGTGCGTACGGTTATCGGGTCATCGTTTGGGATTGCCCGGGATACGGGCAGTCAGATCGTCTTAATGAACCCACTATCGAAAATTTTGCGGATGCCGCAATCAACCTAGTAGAGGCAACCAAGTCAGAACGCAATGTACTGCTCGGACATTCCATGGGCGCTTTGATCGGACCAAGAGTTGCCACTCTATCAAATTCTTTAGATGCACTGATTTTATCGGCTGGCTCAAAAGGTTTTGTTGCACGTCCGCCCGAGGACCAAGCACGCTACCTCGAGGAGCGGCTCGCGCCAATCGAACAAGGTATGAGCGTCGCCGAATATGCGCTCCCGCTAATAAAACATATGATGGCAGACGCGGCGTCAGGCCCCCTGGTTGACGAGGTTATTCGGGTAATCCTCGATATGAAAACTCAGACATTTGCGGATTCCATAAGAGCGATATCAGCATACGACAGCCGACCTAGCCTTATTCAAATTAAGCAGCCCACACTGTTAATCGCGGGTGTTGAGGATCCCGCCTGCACCGCTGCAGGAATGCGCGAAATGGCGGGCATGATCAAAGACAGTGAGTTTCACGTGTTAGATGGTTGCGGTCACTACGGCTTTGCCGAGCGCCCGCGCGAGTATCTCTCTATTGTGCTAGGCTTTCTGCAATCACGCTTTCAGGGCAACACATAAAAACAATGACAGAGGGTCTATGATGATAAGACTTTTTAGATTGTCCTGGCTCCTCTTAATGATGGGTTGCTCGGACGATCCTATTAACTACGACGTGTACCCCTCTAAACCTATTACGATCATAGTACCCTATGGACCCGGCGGGACCACCGATGTATTTGCGCGCGCATTCGCCAAAGTCGTGACGGATTACCTTCCGGGTGACGCCGCTGTTGTAATCGTAAACAAGCCAGGTGGATCATCTACTATCGGAGTTACCGCACTGCAGCGCGCCAAAGTAGATGGCTACACCGTCGCAATGTTACCCACAGGGGTGATAGAGGTACAACCCCACCTACATCGTGTTCGCTGGACACTAGAGGACTTTGCCCCAGTCATTGGCTTGCTGGATATTCCCGCGGCAATTAATGTCGTTGATCATGACCCGATCAAAAATTTTCAACAATGGTTGGATCACACACGCAATGTACCTGGAACGTTTATGTACAGTACCGCGGGAGGGGTAGGCAGCTCAACCCATATCGCCATGCAAGCTGTGCAGGAAGAACTGGATATCAAATTGCGCTGGATACCCTTTGAGGGCGAGGCGGCATCAAGAGCCGCTTTGCTGGGCGGCAAGATACACGGTAATTTTAGTATCCCGAATGTTCACAGAGGTGGCGAACTGCGCCCACTGATATTTGTGACAACAAGTAAACCCACAGCTGAGGTATATGCAAATACGCCCACTTTTGCCGAACTGGGATACGATTACGAGGCGAGTTTCCCACTCGGGGTTATCGCAGCAAAAGGCACTCCGCCTCAGGTAATCAACATGTTACATGATGCTTTTAAATCAGCTATGGAAGACCCCCAAATCAAAAAACTATATCAGACTTACGATTTGTCACCCGCGTATCGATCGCCAGATGAACTCAAGCTGCTGCTGCAACACAACTCCGAGCTTGCACGGCAGTCACTTGTCAAGCTAGGAATGATTCGCTGATGCAACGAACTTAGTCGGAAAACTGAAAATACAATAACCATGATAAAAATCGCTAACATCATAATTTATGTCATCTTTGCCACGCTGGGCTATCTAAGCTACCAAAGCGCCCAAACCCTTCCCGAGGGTTTATTCGGTGATATCGGCGCCGGTGCTTTACCCTCCGCCTTGGGTATCGGCTTAATCGCGCTGGCAGCAGTGGGTATTATCCAGGATGTTCAGCGCAAACCCGAAACCACCCGCTCGCTTGAGATTCAGCCGCGACAGTGGGCATTAAAGATGCTACTGATCATTGGGTTTATTGGCGGCTGGCAATTATTGGGCTATTTCTTTGTATTTTTGCCCTTGTTTTTGTTCACCTCATTTTGTTTTTTGAGTACAAAAACACTAAAGAGCGTTGTCTTACAAAATGCCTTAGTTGCGAGCGGGTTAACGGTCGGGGCCTATCTGCTATTCGTTTTTACACTTAATATCCAGTTTGGGTGACCCTTATGTTTGACGTCACTATGTTATACGTCCTCGCCAGTCACTTACCCGCGATATTTTTGGGTTTATTTGTGGGTATTTTCTTTGGCGCCCTGCCGGGACTAGGCATGATTGTAGGAATAACCCTTCTCTTACCTCTGAGCTATAACATGGACGCAGTGGGCGCAATTCTGATGTTGCTGGCGGTCTACCAAGGCGCTGAATATGGCGGTTCAATCTCTGCGATCGTCCTAAAAATACCGGGCACAGCAATGGCTGCACCAATCATGATCGACGGCGTACCCATGGCCGAGCAGCAATCCCCGGGCAAAGCCTTGGGTTACTCCCTATATGGCTCGACATTTGGTGGTCTTTTCGGCGCAATAGTGCTTGTTTTGTTCGCCATGCCAATTGCGGATCTCGCTCTAACACTTGGCGACGCCGAAATTTTTTTGCTGGGTTTATTGGGGTTAATTGCTGTGAGCGGCCTAGCCGAAGCCACACTCGTGAAATCACTGATAGCAGTGGTCCTTGGGCTATTAGTTGGCACGATTGGCATCGATTTAATGACCGGCCTACCGCGACTAACCATGGGATTACCAGAGCTTTACGATGGGCCCAACCTCATCGCCATAGTGGTTGGCTTATTCGCGATATCCGAGGTTCTTAGTATGGCAGCCACTCGAATGAAGTCACCGCAGGCAATTGACCCGAAGAACATGAGGACCAACCTGTCACTCGGTGAAATTAAGCACACGTTAAAAGCGATGTTAACGGGTAGCACTGTCGGTGTAGCAACCGGGGTGCTGCCTGGCGTGGGCTCCACAATCTCGAGCTGGCTTGCTTATGCCGCGGCCAAAAAATTGGGACGCGACAAGACGCTGTTTGGCCGCGGGGCACCCGAAGGTATTGTCGCACCCGATGCCGCCAATAACGCTACGGTGGGCGGCGCACTGTTGCCCTTCCTAGCACTGGGTATCCCCGGGTCCGCGTCGATTGCCATCATCGCTGGCGCTTTCGTAATTCACGGGGTACAGCCGGGCCCTCAACTCATGCGTATGAACCCTCAATTCATTCAAGACCTGTTTGTAGGATTCATTGTTACTACAATTTGCATGTTTTTTATGGGGCGCTTCTTAACAACACTATTCGCGCGCGCGCTCACTATTCCACGCTCAATCTTAGCGCCCACTATCACAGCGTTGTCACTTTGCGGGGTGTATGTATCGTCGAGTAATTTCTTCGATCTTTGGCTGGCCATTGGGCTTGGCGTTGCGACATTTTTCCTACGGAACATGGGTTATCCAATTGCCAACTTTATTTTGGCTCTAATCTTGGCGCCAATCATCGAAAAGAGTTTTCGGCGAGCGCTGACCATATCCGAGGGCAATTACGAGATTTTCATCAGTACACCGACGGCGTTCATGCTAAGCCTGACAGTAGGAGGGCTGATAATAGGTCTTGTCGTTAAGTTTATCAGGCAACCGGCCGCGGAAGCACGACCTTAATCGTTTCATCTAGATGATTGAGTTTGGCAACTGCTGCTTACCGACACTAATACCATGAAAACGACGAGACCACGAGCGTGAGCAAGGGTCGGGCTGACACATAAGCCTATATGCCGCGTTCGCCACTCATACGGTCCGCCTCGACCCAGCAAGCGTGTGCGCCTATCGGTATACGATGCGGCAACATGATGCGCGCGATCGGCCCTCTACCTATATCCTTCGCATCGAGTATGAGACACTCCGAGTGATTCTCGTTCATGTCGGTTACCAAAGTGATCACGTACGCATCGTCTTCGTCTTTGGCGTTATCGCGCAAAGCGATCTGGCACTCACTACCTGCTCGTCCCGTGCCGTACTCATACCGCTGAGTCTCGCCCGTTAACAAGTCAAATTTTTTCACACCACTCATCCACCAATCGCGATCAAAGTCAAATAGGGTGTTATAGCTGTACCGGTAGGGTTTACCAACGTAATCGTTATTAACCACGGGGAACTCAGTAACCTCATCGTCTAAAAATTCCTCGCGTGTTTGACCCGTTTTCATATTGAAGGCCCAGCGGTGCATCCGATATCCGGTTTCGCGTTTATCAAACTGTTTCCGCATCTTCTGTATGGCATCGTGATCTTGTTTACCCACAGCTGGTTTCCGAGGATTCAGGGTAATGCAGCCCTCCATGATTACTTCATCACCTTTTTCGTAACAATTGGATAAGTGCAAAATGAAGCACGGTTTACCTTCAAACCACTTCACATCGGCGTTAGTACCATGCCGAGGAATGACACCAAAGCGCGCCGGCATCTGGTCAAAAAAGGTGACTTTACGCTCGCCTTTAACCAATAGCTCAGGGTCAAAAATAAATGGCAGGTCATGCAGGATTGAGTAGTTTTTGGTTACGCCCAAATCGTGAGGCCAGCGTATGCCAGGGAGTTCAATGGGCTCGTAATGGGCCAACTGGTTGTGCTTATTAATGATACCGTAGTGCAAGTATGGCGGGCGTTCAGAAAAATTAAAAAACATCAGTTCGCCGGTATCGTTATCGACCTTGAAATGAGAGCAAATACCCTGATGTTCAGAGATCGTCATATTCCAAGGATCGGGTAACAGTGGTTCAAGGGTGAACGGGTCTATTCGGTTGGCCTCACTGCACTGAGACATCGTCGCTAGCAACTTGCCTCCGTGACAAATAACGTCGGTCCCAGCGTTATCCTTCATAGCTCCAATACTGCCCCAGCCGCGGTGTTGTCCCAGGTGTGGCTCTAACATCCCGGGCCACAGTGATTTCCCTGCCGCTTGTTCTGCTAAAAAGCCAATCGTCCGGACAAATCGATTACGATACGTCGCTTTACCGTCCACGAAATGTAACGCGTGTAACATCCCATCACCATCAAAGGCGTGATATACGCCCATCGGTTCGTGTACCTGATTGTGCCCGTTGCGCACGTACATACCGTTCAGATCTTTGGGTATCTCTCCAATAACTTTTAATGTGTCGGTATCAGCAGTATATTCGGTGCCAACCGACGTGAAGTGGTCTCGTAAAAATGGGTTCGGGTTATCGGGCTTAATCGTGATCTCGATCTCGTTCTCAAGCTTTATCATGTCTCCCCCTCAGATAAATGGCATTACCAATATGTTCTAGTTCTCGACCCACGTGAGCAAAGCCGATGCTAAGGCAGCGGGTTGCTCCATGGGCAACATGTGTCCCGCTAGCGGAATTTTCACGATCGACATCCCGCACTCTAGCGCGACGATTGCCTGTGATTCGGCGGGAATAACAACATCACCTTCTGCGATGACCGCCAATTTCGGCGCACTAAAGTCTCTCAGAAACTGAGAGCGATCAGGGCGACATGCCATGGCTTTTTGATGCGCGATGTAGCGCTCTGCGCCATAGGCCGCAATATCCACCTCTCGAGCTTCAAGTAAATCAGGGCGACCTTTATTCGCTGGGTGGTAAGCTCGGTCGCTTGCTGCATTGGCAAGCTCTGCATACTGACCCGCTTCAGCCTTTAGTACCCGCTCCGCTCGCGCTGATCGCGCCATCTCTGTGTCCGCGGTTACTGAGCTATTAACCAAAGCAACACCTGCCGTCCGCTCGGGCGCCAATTGCGCCAGTGCCAACGCGACCATGCCACCAAAGGAATGCCCGACCACCCAATATTGCCCCAAAGGAAGTCCCTGCAAGATTTGGGTTGCGATATCATCAACGGAATTCGATGCCGGTAGAAACACAGTAATACATTCGTGACCGTGTTCCTCGAGCAGATTACGAACGCTAAGCCAAGCGTTGGGCGTGTTATTAACACCATGAAGAAGCAATAACTGCATTTCAGCCCTCAAGCGTATATTGAGAGCGCTAGACTAAGGAATTCCGCGATGAATGTCTATTTTTATATATATTTTTTTATATATCACTTAGCATCTGAAGCTCGTGCAGAGACTCCTCGCACCACTTCAACTCTTCGGTCACTAAGCGGATACGCCTTCGATACAATAGCTTGCTGCTAAACCGAGGGTGGCAGGGATCGGCGCACTCATTCGCATACAAGGACAGCAAGCTATTATGCTTAGCCACCACATCCTTCTCATAACGGGTCAGATAATTTTTACGCTTTATCAGCAAACGAGCAGCTGCGGCAGGACCTTTCGCCCAGACTGAAAACAACATGGACAAAAAATCATCCCGCGTAACTGGTGGTTCTGGCTCAGTGTCCAACCAATTAAACAACAGAGCTTTCCCACTATCTGTGAGTTCGTAGATTTTTTTATCGGGCCGACCTATTTGAGGCGCTAGCTCAACACTAGCGTGACCAGCTTTTTCGAGATTCGCCAAAATCGGATAGATCTGGCTCGACTTGGCGGGACGGAAAGATTTTAAGTCTTTTACAACATCGTAACCTGTGCGGGGCTGGCGCAATAAAATGCCCATGACCGAGTAAGTTATCGTATTGAACTTCATCTAGAGGGCCTATGTCTAAGAAAGGTCGATTGTAACCTGTTCTTCTGTGAAAGTACCAAACCCCTTAAACGTCTTATCAGCACCAAAGTGCCCGAAGCTTCTGCGCGCGCATACTTGTATATTTCATTTTGATCGGAGCGCCCCAACGAGCGAAATATGCAAGAGAATTTGTTAAGACTACACCTATTCATCCAAGCTGTTGTCCGATACTCTGTCTATTAATAAAAGTAACTATGTGAGTAGACCGTGAAGATTTTTGACTTAACAGGCAAATGCGCGCTGGTAACCGGAGCTGGCACAGGCCTCGGTTTGGGTATGGCAAAAGCATTGCTGGAGGCTGGCGCAAAAGTTGCGATGGCCGGCCGTCGGCTTGAAAAATTAGAACAAGCCATCGGCGGCCTTGACGGTAATCTAAAAGCACGAACCTTAGCGGTTCAGCTTGACGTCACGAGCAACTCAAGTATCCAGGAGGCAATCTCGAGCATTGAGACTCAGCTCAGTCCCATCGATATCCTTGTTAACAATGCCGGCAACGCCCTATCCGGCACCGTTTTGGCGTCTGATAGAGACTTGTGGGCGGCTCAACTTGAAACCAATGTCATCGGCCTCTCACAAGTCAGTCGTTACGTAGCGTCAAGTATAATAAAGCGACAGGCCAAGGGCAGTATTATTAACATAGCATCCATTTTAGGTGTGCGCTCAAATATTGGATCAGCGGCTTATAGCGCTAGCAAGTCTGCAGTGATTGGCTTAACCCGGACAATGGCTCTGGAATTTGCGAAAAAAGATATCCGAGTTAATGCCATTCTGCCGGGTGTTTTCAAGACCGAATTGGCGGAATGGATGGACAGCGAGGCAGCACTCAGCAACGTTAGAAGCCGAGTACCCACTGGGAGAATAGGCGTGATCGAGGACTTAGCAGGCCCCATTTTATTATTAGCATCCGAGGCTGGACGGCACATGACTGGCGCGATTATTCCAGTTGACGGTGGGCATCTCACCGCATCTCTGTAGCTTTCAATTTTGCTGATCAAAGTGCATAGCGATGAACCGTGAATAAAAACGCCAGCAAATTTGCTGGCGTTTTGGGTCTCTGACGACTTAATGAATCACACATGATCCACACTGTCGCCGATGCTGGCGTATACTATACCGCCATCGACTGCGATGGTTTCACCAACGACATAGTTGCCTGAACGTGCCGCCAAAAAGATGGCTGTGGCCGCCATGTCTTCATCTGTGCCCACGTGCTTATTGGGAATGGCTTGGGCTGAAAACCTCCCTTAGAATAGGGGCATCCATTTCTAGAGTTCTCCGGGGTAAAATATCTCAATAAGGAGAGCCGAAAAATGAAGAAGTTGCGCCGACAACGACGGTGGCAGTGTCATAAATAGCAGCAGCATATGCAGAAGTGATGGACAAGAAATGAGCAAAGATAAACGACACAATCAAAGTGACTAAAAACAGTATGTTTTTCATGGTTATTCTCTGGGGGCTAATCACTCCCTCAGAATAGGATGTACTAGCAAAATAGGAGACCTTTCTAAGTAAGTGGGGGTGCCCCGGGGGTGGGGTCTGAGTCTGCTTGACATGGGGGGTACAATACAGGTCTTTTTAACACACAAAGGGCCTGAATAAGCAGATCAAGCGGTTACTGGACGATCGACAGGTTTTTGTTGGAGACAGAGTGTTTGACGCTCAGGGTCGCCCCTATGCTTTTTCAGAGCATTCTGGTGGAGAGCCAGTAGTCGCAGCAGACTGCGGCCGCCCTATCCGGTTTAAACCCAGTGAACTAGGGTGCTATGTTATTCACGGTAACAGGACTAATCGAGGGCTCGCTAAGGAGCAGCTTCGTGATTATTGGGCAGGTTAGAGTTGTGAATTAATTATTGCTGCAATTTTATTTGTCGGTACTTATTTTGAAGTAAATTATTAATATCAATTAAAACAAATATATAGATATTATCTAACTCCCGCCGCCTCCACCGAGAATTATATATTCAGCACCATGATGCCTTGGGTATCTTATGCAGGTGCAAAGCCCGACCCATTGAGGAAGTTCAGGTTGGTCGCTTTGCAGAGGTTCTGCTGATGCCTTCGGACCAGATTCGCGCGGCCGCAAAACAATCCAAATGGGGGTTCACCGTTTCACCTAAAGCTAAACGCACCCTCGCTGTAGACATAAGAAATAAGCTGGCGCTCAGCTCGGTGTCATTGAGCGCAGTAGAAAGCCGATTAAAGCATCTTTTAATAGCTCCCAAGACTTCCCTTGACTCAGCGGACCCACGCTATATGGCCCTTAGGCGCTTGCAACGCGACCGTAGCGCTGCGCAATTTGGTCAGCCGCGATTTTGCCCGATACCGCCGCCGACTCGGTGCCAATTTTACCTTTCGGCGCATTGCCGTCACCCACCATGTATAAACCCCGGATCGGCGTATTGACTGGCATACATCGCCCTACCGCGCGTCGCCCCGCTGGGTACTTACCGCTGAACTTCGCTTTAACCAGGATCTCGGCCTCGTATTTAAAGCCCGGAAAGTTGGCCTCTAACTCGTCGATGGTGCGCTGCAAGTCTTCGTCCAAGTTCGCGTCTTCATAGTTCTGAGGCGCACCGTACGCTGTGTGCACGTATTTGCCTTCGGGCGAGTACTGCCCGGGGGATATCGCCGAGGGAATTTCCAGGTAAATCAAATTGCGGTTGTTGCTAAACACCATACAGCCTTCAAAATTGGGCACCAAGGGACGATCCATCACAAAAGCCACATGGTAGATCGGCACCGGGGTTGCATCCGTATGCAGCTGCTCGACGTAGCTTCGCTCGAACACCGACTCACCACCACAAAAGCCCACGGTCGCATCTGGGCCTAAGTTTGACACCACGATATCGATCTGGATAAGCTCTTCATCGCCCACCGCATTTTTTACTCGAACTCCAGTTACTTGACCGTTCCTGTGCTCGATCGACTTACACACCGTGTGGAATAGCACTTTGCCGCCTCTGCGCTCTATTCCAGCCACCAAGTCGCTCATTAAGGCCAGATTACCACGACGAGCCAAGCCAAAGCGCGTACCTTTACTGCTGTATTTTAAAAACAAAAAGAAATCGTGCGCACTGAGTTCATGCGTACGGACCCCCATTAGGGCCGAGCAGTAACCATCGAAGAGTTGCTTGACGCCCTCGTTGTCGGTGTACTGATCAAACCACTCGCGCAGAGTAATATTGTCTAAGGGTAACCAATCGAACAGTGCGGTTTTGATATGCCTCAGCAGCTTGCTTGCCTCGGCTTCGTCCTGCATAGCAAAGGTCACCATGCCCGCTAAGCCGCCACCGCCTGGCGGCAAATCGTAGTCACCGTGAGGCATCCGATAGCGCATGCGCCCCGTCACATCCACCATATCCATCTCGACGTTTAACGCATCAAAGGCCTGACGAATCGCGCTCGAGGCTCCCATGGGTATCATCATCGCGCCCGTTGTCACTATATAGTCACCGTGCTGACGATGTGAGCAGCGCCCGCCTGGGTACGGGGATTTTTCAAGAACAGTCACGTCAAATCCCTGCGCTACCAAGTAAGACGCTGAACACAAACCGCCAATACCGGCGCCCAGCACGATGATTTTAGGTGAATTCATAGCGCTTCCGTTTTTTCCGTTTTGTTTGGCATTCGCGGCATACCTGCAGTGGCATCGCTTCGCTATTCACGGCTGTTGCGAAAATGCTATCAGTTTGGCTTTGGAATCGGAAGAATTGATTTGACCGTCGCTGGCTCAATGGTTTCATGGCTGCAGGGTTTCACAGTGGGCTGATTAGCTTGTCTGAACTGAA
>Ga0129324_10000571_pt1 | contig 26489 bp, 27 predicted proteins | sample CPBDNA_7_FD_96879 | JGI IMG/M metagenome (GOLD analysis project Ga0129324, IMG submission 96879) | Freshwater to marine salinity gradient microbial communities from Chesapeake Bay, USA - CPBay_Spr_15_0.2_DNA | ecosystem: Environmental > Aquatic > Marine > Coastal | place: USA: Chesapeake Bay...
CAACGATATAACAATAATTCTAAGAGAGATTTTAGATAAACAAAATCAAATATTAACACTTTTACAAAAATAATAATTTATTATAATGATTTAATCTATAGTATAATAAATTTAATGAGTAATAATAGTAATAGTAATAGTAATAATATTGATGATGATGAACCTTTAAAATACATTGGGTATAGTATGCATAAAAAACAGTGGATTATTATACCTAAACACAAAAAACGAGATGATACATATGAATTTTTTAATGCAGGTGCCACAGCATTTACATATGTTAATCCATCAACTAATAAACTAGTAAAAATTATACACGGACCTCATTTTCCGCCTGCAAATAATGATTATACTGATTTTATTAAAGAGTGTGAAAAAGAAGTAGAATTTCAAATGAAGGCTGCTGATAATGAATTAGCACCCCACATTTATAAAGATCAGTGTGGTTTTGTGCCCAAAGAAGACTCATTTTATAGTAAAGATGAAACGCCATATTTTTATATTGTAATGGAGTATTTATCCAAAAATAAAGGATGGGAACATGTATTTATTGGCGATAAACCAGATAGTATATTTTGTGATTATATTGAAAAAATTGTTTCAAAAACAGGATTAATAAATGTTAAAGATCCACAAGCACATTTTTATTATAATAGTGAAAAAGACAAGGACAAATTATATATGATTGATTATGGAAATTGTGAAGAATGTGGAGAACGTAGTAGTTCGGAATGTATAGTGTTAATGAGTAGTGCGTTGGGTGTAAACTGTAATATTCCAATGCCAACACCAATACCAACTAAAAGAAAAAAAACTAGTATCACTAAACGAACAAAACGTTATGGAGGGAGTAAAAATTATAAGCGCAAAACCAAATGCAAAACAAAACGCAAAACAAAACGCAAAACCAAAGGTAATAAAAAATAAAATTGAAAATACTTGTAAATCATTACACTATTTACAAGTATCTCTACGATAAACAAAAATGCAATCCGTATTTAATGCATTTCTTGATATGGACCGTTCTATTTATTGCTGCACAAAAAGAACAATTAAAATGAATATTCGCCACCAAAACGGGCGTCCATTTTCACAGTTGAATTATTATTTCCTATTTCTTTACTACTATATAATCACCTTTACTGCATTATTTGTGTTAATTGTATCAAATATTTTACCATATACAATTCACTATTTGACTTCATATTATCTCCCAATTTGGTCTATTGTTTATATTTCCAATACAATTACATTTTGTATACTGATTAGTTCGTTCTTTCTTATGAAACAATTTGTAAAAGATGTATTGTGTAAATGTCCTGAACCTTAACAAATTAAATGAATTCCAATTTATACGTTGCTTCACTGCCTTTACCGCTAATAATTAAATCACCCACCTTTACAGTATCCCCATTTTTATAACTATCCAAATCAAAGACTTCATGAGTTTTAGGGTTATAAGCATAGTTTACACCATCCATTTCTATTTGTTTTGCCTTCCATGTAATTTCTTTTTTATTCTTATCGGCAATATTATCAGACTGTTCGTCTTCATAACTCATTTTATAAGCAAATTTAGAACTACCGCTCGATCCAAACGTAAAACACTGTAATTTTTCTTTAGCATTTGATTTGGAGTGCAATACGCAATCAATCGATGCTTCTTTCACAGCAGTTAAAATATTAGTTGAAATCGACTCTTTTTCGGTTGCGATTTCGTATAAAGTTTCATCAGTCGTTACTGGCGTTAAATTATTCTTGCGACTCTTGTCATGTAATCGCAATTCGCGTGTTTCGTCGCTTTTTAATTGTTTTTCGGATAAGGTCATTAAATATAAAAACACCTTTACTGTTCTTAATTCTTCGGGTAAATCTTGATGACTGCATATACGACGTGCTCGACCAATAACTTGTTCTATGCGCACCGGATGCCAATAGGGTTCTGTAATATGGACATAACGCACATTTTTCAAAGAAATACCTTCCGCGCCAGAAGAAGTAATCATTAATACTTTAATAATATCACCCATCGTATTTGTATCAGATTTTTCCTTTAATTTGGAAACAATCGTATCAGGCACATATTTCCAAGCATTATTTAAGACATTACGAATAATTTCTTTCTCTTCTGGCGTTTCTGTTCCAGTATATAAAGCAAATGTCGGTTTGCCAATATCTTCTTCAGGAATTGCCAAATTCCATACATCACCTGTTTTTTTTATTTTAAACTGTGTAAACCCATTTGCTTCTAAAACCAATTTTAATATTCCAATTCCTTCTAATGATCTAAATTGAGTATATATTAAATGTATTCCCAAATGTTCTTCGTCTTGGATATTTTCCAAAATATGTAAGAATTTCGGACTATATATCTCGAGACCTTCTGGTGTCAAATATTTATCACTATCATCTTTAAGACCGTTTAGTGCCTGATTAATACGTTCTCTATACGTTTTTGTAACAATCACGTCGCCATCTCCATCGACATCGATATCGATATCGCCAAAAGATTCATCGCGATTGATAATTTCTTCACCACCAACTGCGTCAATTACATCCTCATTTATACCAATTACATCCGCTATTTCACCTTCTTCGCCTGCAGCATTCTTTTTATCGGGCATTGGTCTAGTAATAGTTGGGCGTGGAAACACAAAATTACAGAACGCGCGCGAAAATATACGATAGGTAGATGTTGTGTTTTCGTATAAATCATCTGTTGCACCTTTTTTTGTTTTCTGTTTTTTAGCATTATTTTTTTCTTGATTTCGCTCCTGAATACGTGCTTCTTCATAAATAGTAAATTGGAAATCACTCATTGGTATTTTAATTACTTGAAAATCAGACGGATTTTGTTTTGAATATTTTGGCATTAAACTTTCTTGTGCACTGCGAAAATAAGAAGTTAAACCAATTATACGTCGTTTGAACATATTCATATTTTTTAATTGTCCATTGCTTTCTATAAAATAATTTTTAAATTCATCCAGTGTATCCGGCAACGCTTTATAGTTTTCAACAGATACTCCATTTGCCTGAACATTAATATTATTTTTTTTCAAAATTTGTGTTATTAATTTTATAAAAGAATCGTCACTTAATTCACCGCGTTCGCCTACTTCTAATTTTACTCCACCATATTCACCATCTTTTAATGATGTTTTATTCACAAAACCAAACGGGTTACGTGTTACCGTCAATGTTGTTTTTGATGGTGTATATTCAAGTAAATCTAAAATATTTCCACCAAGTATAGTTGATTTAAAGAGAGATTGCAAATAAGAATTATTCACTTGGCGTTGTGCCATAATATCTAATTTAAAAGACCATGTCTTAATGTGTCCTCTCAAAATATTAAATAAGATTGCGATTTCGTTAGGATAGTTAATAACGGGTGTTCCAGACAATAAAACAATTTTTGCATTTGTTGCTTTCATTAATAAAGAATATAATGTGGTTGCAATATTTGTTTTTTTCTTTCCTAATTTATTTACAATTCTGCTGACTAAATTATGTGCTTCATCCACAATAACAACAGTATCATCAAATGGATTAATTGTATTATTCTTTGTCATTTCTAATATTTTTGTTGCTCTTAACCCATTGTAATTGATAAATTTATATTTATATGCAATCATTTGGTCTATTTGGTTGTTAATATTTAATTTATCATTTTGACTAAGTGATTCATAATTAGAAGGATTAGACATATTTACCATCCAAGCGCCGCCTTGATTATTAATATATTCAACAGAGATAGAGAGAACTTTTGATAGATTGTCAATAAGTTCATCGTCTTTTCCTTCAGTTTGAATAAATTCCCAAAATTGGTTTTTACGATATATTTCATCACCGCATTTTTTCAATTCTTCGCGGTAATTCACTTGAAGAGACGCAGGTGTCATTATAATGACTTGTTTGTTTGTTTTCATACCTTCCGCAATGGCAATGGAAGAACACGTTTTACCTGAACCCAGACCATGGTATAACAATAATCCTCTATAAGGCGTGTATAGATTTAAATAGTCTCTCACGATTTCTTGATGGGTCATTAAAGAAAAATCATTCTCTTCGTCTCCAGAAGGACATGTTGCTGGTATTTTTGCTTCATCTGCCAATTGCTTTTTATACTTTCCAAATAAGGATGCCATAAAATTAACAAAAATCTCACGATTGTTCATATAATAGGATGATGCTGGTATAACTATTGGTGCTTCTATCTTTTTCTTAAGACGCGTTTCAATATCAATATCATCAATTTTAATCATACCAAGAGGTCCTTCCTTAATACCTATAATTGGTTTTTTTGTTCTTCTGCGCATTGTAACTTTTGTTTTTTTAACCGGGATATCTTGCTGCTCTGCTTGCTGCTTTGCTTGCTGCTCTGCTTGCTGCTCTGCTTGCTGCTCTGCTTGCTGCTTTGCTTGCTGCTCTGCTTGCTGCTCCTGCTTTTTTTCTTTATCTGCAATACCACTAATATCATCAATATCAATATCTATAGATTGGTCGTCCATTATAATAATCTTTTCGCGGACTTCCTCACCTTCACCATTAGTTTCGTCTTCTTTCTTTTTTGTCTCACTTTGTTTTTTCTTTAATGTCCTTACTGGTTTTTTTGTAGTTGGTTTTGGTTTAGATTTTGTTTTATTATCCTCTTTTTCTATCTCTTTAACATTTTTAATAATAGATGGTGCAGGAGGAGTTAGTTCATTTACTATTTTTGGTCGTTGGAACGTTTTTAAAAAGGTCGCTCTATCAAAATCCGTATTCTTTGTCTCATCAACAAATTGAACTGCCAGTTTTTTAATCTTTTTTTCATTATTCATTACATTATCGGCGCCATTATCCTTATACTCGGCATCCCTTTTTTCAGTAGATTTGTCCTTTTTTTTAACATTATCGCGTTTTACCTTTTCTTTTATTCTAATTTCCATATCTTTTTTTACTGCTGGAGGTTTATTCACTTTTAATTTAGCTAAAAGAGAAGTTTCCATATCTTATATAATACAACTTTTTTAAAAAAGTAAAAAAATGTATTATTTGTATTTTGGTATTTTGGTATTTTGGTATTTTGGTATTTTCGTTATAATTATGAATGTTATTCACATACACGGACACTTATATAGTGACATTAATGATTATTAATCACATTATCTATTTTTTTAATAGACATTTCACTCGCAATTTGTTCTGCTTTTTTCTTTATTTTATGAATACCTTTTCCTAGTAATACAAAGACATACGTTTGTTCCATCAATATTTCTTGAATTCTTTGAAATGAACCATAGATTTCAAAAGGAACACTATCGCCAATATTCAATTGATGTAATGGTTTACCTAAGCACAAATATACCCCCATTTCATAACCTTCATCAATCGTGTGACTAATTTCTAAATAATCGGGTGTTGTTTTAAATTCTTTTTGTATTTTGACCTGAAGAATATTTTTATAATTATCGTCAGTATTAATAATTTTAGTCCAATCTACATGTGATTCAAATACACTTTCTACAAATATTTGCGCCATTTGAAATCCTGGTCCAGTAACAAATACGTTCTTAAACCACCCGTCTTCATCTTTAACCGAAATTTTATTAAAATCTAGAAATAAGGCACCGATAAATGCTTCAAATAAACAACCTAACTTTTTCAAATTTGTTCTGATCTTCTTTTCCTCGGCATATTTAGATATAATTAACCATTTATTAATATGCATTTCATATGCCAACTTACCAATATGTTCATTTTTTACGAGAGCGATTTTTTTTTCGGTCATAAAACCTTCATCCGCTTTAGGAAATCGACGATATAAATAATATTTAGTGATAAGTTCTAGAACACCATCACCGATAAACTCTAAGCGTTCATTTGATTTTGTTTTTAATTGCATACAATCAGAAGGACAAGGCATGATTGTAATATTATTGGATTGGTTTTCGTGGTGCGAACGTTTGGTATAAGAACTATGAATAAAAGCGCGTTTATATAATTCCAAATTATGAATTGGCGTAGTTATGCCATAGCGTTTAAGAATAGATTGAACATCGTTCAATGTAATCTCTTTATTTTCATTATTGAATGGATTAAAAATTAAACTGTCACCGCATTTAGTAACATCACCGTCTTGTAAAATGTTTTTCAAATCGTCAGAATTATCAATACCGTCCATTGTTTTATTTATTGTTGATGGTGTAGTATTCATCTAATATTTAGAACATATCAATTTTATTTTAATATATATTTTTAATAATATTTTTAGTATATATTTTTAATAATATTTTTAATAATATTTTTAGTATATATTTTTAATAATATTTTTAGTATATTTAATTACAAAGAATAAAAATAAAATATATAGTGTAATAGTATATAATAATGGGAACTCAACATGGACGTGCTAAAAATATTTCTTCTTTGTCTAACCGCCCTGCCTACTGGGGGTGTCCCGGTCTTCCTCCCACCGTCGGTCTTAACGCCTCGGTCGGTAACGTCTACCGTAAAAAACTAGGGTGCGGTTGTGCCTGCACTGTTAAACCCGCGTCTTTTGCGTATGGTTGCAGTGTTGGTTGCCGTAACCGTCCTGGCGCTTTCCGCTGGTAATCGGTTTATATAATTTAAAGAATTATATTATAATTTAAAAATAAAACTTTAATAAGCAATAATAGTATTTTAATGCTTATTAAATTAGATTACAGAGAGAATAAATTAATTCAGTTATGTAGTGCTTATATTGATGATAGTCAGGATATTACAGTAGTTAGCGAAAATTTACCATTAGGTGATGCTATTATATGTGATAATGATGGTAATGAAAAAGTAATCATTGAGAGAAAAAGTTTGAATGATTTAGCATCAAGTATTCGCGACGGACGTTATAAGGAGCAAGGATATAGATTAAATCAATGCAATATGCATAATCATCATATTTATTATTTGGTAGAAGGTGATTTTAGGTATTATCGTCCATTTAAGGGAATGCCTGATAAAAAAACACTATTATCTGCAATGGTTACTATTAGTTATTTTAAAGGATTCTCTCTTTATCGCACAATTAGTTTAGAAGAAACTGCCGAATGGATAGTTCAATTTACAACAAAGTTAATTAAAGAAGGAACATCGGCAGTTGCATATTATAATGGTGGTGCAGAAATGATTGACTCAACTACAAATTATGCACAAGTTGTTGGAAAGCGGATCAAGAGAGATAATATTACAATAGAAAATATAGGCGAAATAATGTTATCACAAATACCCAGTGTAAGTAATATATCCGCAAAAACCATTATGGAACATTTTAAAACATTTTCAAATTTAGTCCAGACACTTGAAAAAGATAAATCATGTTTAAATGATATTCAGATAAATAATAAAAATGGAAAGACAACACGTTTAACAAAACCATGTATTAACAATATTTATGATTTTTTAGTCAAACCGTCTATTATTAATATAGAAACAACATAAACAACATATGTGAAATAAATACAAAAATTATTATATTTATTATAATTTTATATATAATGAAAGGTAAACGCGGCAACATAAAGTCTAAAATATTTTCAAATATATACAAACAAATTAGTATTATTGCTATTGTGGTATTTACCATATACATTATTATAAAAACAGTTCAAACCCAACGCCGAAAAAAAATAGAAGGGTTTAAAGAAGGATTAATAAAAAAAAGAGATGAAGCAAAAGCAAAGAATCCAACAAAAGCAAAACCTACAACATCAAGAACAACAAAAACTGAATCAGACACGGAAGTGTCGTCGAATGAAGAACAAGCAGTTTCGGAACAAACGACACAAAGCACCACAACCACACAAAGTGGTGAAGAAAAGAAGCAAATTAGTATAACAATTAATTAATAAAATTCATTATATATGCCAAAAAATAGTAAAAACTATAATATATATAATGAACTCTGATGATATATATAAATTTATTGGTTATGCTGTTGTTATAGTATTTGGATTTTATATAGTTTCAAGATCATTAAAATTTCAAACTAAAATAATTGAAGGTATGACACGTGCTGAAGAAAGAGAATTAGAAGAAAAAGAAGAACAAGAACGTATCGAACGAGTGAATTTGGAAAATAAACAATCAAGTGATTTAAATAATATTATTAGAGAAATACAAAAATTTAATAATAAGAATTTGAATAATTTAAAAAAATACAATAGTAAAAATTATTCTTATATAGAAGAATTAAATAAATATACAAATAATTATATACTGAGGGAAAAAATTAATATATTGGAATTTCTAATTGGTATTTTATTAAAAGTTGAACCTGCTGATATAAATAGACCCGAGGGTGATAAAAAATTTATAAATACTGCAGAAAAGATTAATTATAATTCTATTATTGATGGACTGGAACAAAGAATTAATATTATAGAATCATTACAAAACGGAATTGTTTATTTAAGTGAGACAACTAGTGGCGATTTAGAAGAAGAAATTAAGGAAGATGATAATGAAGACGATTCTGGATTTGGGGTTGGTTATAGTAGTGATGATGATAATAATGATGGTGACGATAATGAAAACATTACAGTTGATAAGACTACGGTGGAAGCATTAAAATTAACAAATGAGAAAAATACAACAATTATAAACGATGATATAAAATATTATTCCAGAACTCAATCAAAATTAAAAAACAGTTTAATTAATTTATTAATTACTTATAAAACTGAACAAAAAATATATTTGGCAAATTCAATCATAGAAAAGGATAATAGAGATATATATGCATATAATACGAGTATTAATATTTTGGAAAAATCAGAAAACGTATTAACTGTATTATTTGGCGGTAGTATTGGCGGTAGCACTATAGGTAAAAATAAGAGTAAAAAAAAAGGAAAAGGAATGTTTAAAAAATAAGATAAATAAGATAAAATAAAAATAAAAAATAACTTATTATTATTTTATAATCTACAATAGTTGAATTATTATTTTTCAACTCTTATCTTTTTCTAACTTCCCTTTTTTTATATGCACCTGCGTCAACTAACCCACGAGTATAGTCAGCGCCACCCCAATTATGGTCCATTGGGTTAGGACTTAATTTAGTATGAACATCGCTATGATATATACGGTCAATCGGCGTCTCAATGCCAATATACTGATTCTGTTGATCAAATCCTGGAAAAGAATTTTTATTAAAGAAGTCATCATTACGACCTGCATCAATTAATTTACTTGTCATGTCTTGATTTGGCGGAGGCACTACATTTAAACTATTAAAATCGGGTAAATTGCTGAAATCAGGATTAATATCTTGTTGTGTTATGTATTTATCAGGCAATCCGCCTTGCTGATTTGTTGGTCCTGGTCGTGCTTTATAGACCGATTCACCTTGTGCATTATACGCATGCTGTAAAAATAAAATAGGACATAAAATTCCTTGACTGCGTTGCCATTCAGTAAATTCAATATAATCTTCTAAATTATCAAAACGAATTGGATTTACGCCGGGAACATTAGCGCGTTTAGAATTATATAAGAAGAACTCACTTCCTTTTTGAATGAGAATATCGGGACAATTTTCAGCAATTTTATATTCTTCATCTCCGTTACTATTTTGATTATGCACGAATGCTTCAATATCATTGGAACGATAAATGAAATAAAATCCTAATAAAAATAATAGTAAAATAACAGTTGATTTATACATATATATATATAAAACCATATATAATTTTATATATGATGTAAAATTATATATGGTATATTTTTAATCTCTAAATAATATATAATGGTAAATAATATGAATAATAATAAAAAACTTGAAATTGTTTATGTGACAAATACTGGCAAAGACGCGCTAGGTGAAACCATAAAAAATGACTATAAAAGGACAATAATAGATGTAAAACAAATGTTTGATAATAAAAAACCAATGTTTATTGAATTTTATGCAGATAAGTGTGGACACTGTAAAAATTTAGTACCAATGTGGAAAAAGTTAACGGATAGTCTTGTAAAAAATAATTCTGATGAAAATATGGCACTTGTTGCAATTGAAGCAAAAGTACACAATGATGCTATTATTACTGAAATAAAAGAAAAAGCGAAATTTGGTATAGACGGATATCCTACCGTCGGTGCTATTGTATTTGAAAATGGCACCCCCAAATTTAAATCCTATAATGGAGATAGAACTGCTGGTTCAATGTATAATTTTATTAAAGAAGAGATTCTTAAAAAACAATCAGGTGGAGGTAGTAATCGCACCACTCGCCATCGCCGTGTTCATCATAAGAAAAGTAATAAAAAATCGAATAAGAAAAGTAATAAGAAATACATCAAGAAAAATAGAAAAACCAAAAAGCGAACCATTAGAAAACACCGAACAAAGACTTACCGCAAAAAGTAAGGTATTATAACAAGCAAATAACATTAAAATATAAAATTGAATTAAATTAAAATAATAGAAAGATTGCACTATATACTATATAACACAATCTAACAAGGATGTATTCCTCTTTCCGCCTTTTAACGTTTGAGACAGAGGACGTCTTGTCTACGTTAGCAAGCGCTGATGAAACCAATCAAACAACATTTAGTATTAAAATGTTTGGCATCAATGAAAAAGGACAAACTGTTTGTATTTATGTGACCGAATATACACCATTCTTCTATGTGAAAGTTGGCGATGAATGGACTGAAACAGAAAAAGTACAATTTGTCTCACATGTTTGTTCTTTGCTTGGCGAGCAATATGCCGAAGCAATTCATTCTACCAAATTAATTAAACGTAAAAAACTATATGGTTTTGATGCAGGGAAACAATACAATTTCATTCATTTTAAATTTAAGAATGAAACTGCTATGAAAAAAACCAAAGGGTTGTGGTATAACAAAGCAAATCCGAAGGGTGAATATCGTTTAGACCCCGAAGGGTTAGTATTTGAAGGCGAATCAACTGTACTGTATGAATCACAAATCCCGCCGTTATTGCGACTCTTTCATATTAAAGAATTTAGTCCCTCTGGGTGGATTGGACTGCCTTGTAATAAACGTAAAAAGGTGATTGTGAAAAAATCAACATGTGATTTTGAGTATAGTATTAAATACACTGATATTATTCCTCTACCTAAAAAAGAAACAATTGTTCCCTATAAAATTTGTAGTTTTGATATTGAAGCAAGCAGTAGTCATGGAGATTTCCCGCTTCCTGTTAAAAACTATAAAAAACTTGCAACAAATATCATTGATGTATGTAAAACAACAAACACTTATAGTGGAGAGTTTCTAAAGTCAATTGTTCTTACTGCATTTGGATATGCCACCAATGAAAAAGTAGAAGATGTGGATATTGTTTATCCAATTAGACCAACATCTCGCGTCAGTGTAGAAAAAAACTTTCATAATTGGATTAAAATTAAACCAGCGAATTATAAGGACAATATAGATATGGATGTTGTCGATAGTGGTCTTACAAATATTAAATATGATATTACGACTACTACAAAAGAAGGAAATAACTACGACGATGGAAACGATGCCAATGACGGTGCCAATGACGATGCCAATGACGGTGCCAATGACGATGACAACGATGATAGTGATAATTTGTCATCTAATCCAGTCGTAGAAGAAGTCAAACAATATGGCAGCGGTGATTGGCGTCTAGGAGCAAAAAATAAACCAAAAGCATATAAGAAAAAAGGGACAATCATTGATTTGTTATTAGATGAGGAGGCAACACGTGATACAAAATTACTCGAATTAACACGTACACTGACCGACGTGTTTCCATCATTACAAGGTGATAATGTAACATTTATTGGTTCTACATTTGTAAAGTATGGTGATGATAAACCATATTTAAATCACTGTATTGTGAAAGATACATGCGCGCCTCTTAATAATGCAGTCATTGAAAGTTATAAAACGGAAAAAGAAGTTTTATTGGCGTGGTCCGATTTAATTCAACGCGAAAATCCTGATATTATTATTGGATACAATATCTTTGGATTTGATTACCAATTCATGTATTTACGTGCAAAAGAATTAGGTTGTGAATACGAATTTATGAAATTATCGCGTAACAAAAATGAAATTTGTTTGAAAAAGAATTGGCGGACAGGCAAAGAAGGACTTGAAGAGAACACACTAGTTATTGCGAGTGGACAACACGATTTGAAATTTGCAAAAATGACTGGTCGTCTACAAATTGATTTATACAATTATTTTCGCCGTGATTTTCAATTGACACAATACAAATTAGATTATGTATCTGGGTATTTTATTGGCGATGGTGTTAGTAAAATAGAGCATTATGAAGGGGTAGGCGACAACAACGTCAATAATATACAAAAAACCAAAATATACAGTAAAAACTTAACTGGATTAGAAAATGGAAGTTACATTAACTTTGAAGAAGAAGCACATTCAGTAGACCAATATAAAAATGGTAAAAAGTTTGAAGTGAGTGAAGTAGATTATAAAGAAGGAACTTTTGTAATTCAGGGGAAAGAAGAACCGGATTTGGTAACTAAAAAAGTCCGATGGGGTATGGCAAAAGACGATGTAACACCTCAAGACATTTTCCGAATGACAAATGAAGGACCAAATGAAAGAGCAGTGATTGCAAAATACTGTATTCAGGATTGTAACTTGGTTCATCACTTAATGCGAAAAATAGATGTTATTACGGGTTATATTGAAATGGCATCTTTATGTAGTGTTCCGATTGATTTCTTGGTTATGCGTGGTCAAAGTATTAAGTTGACCAGTTATATTTCTAAGAAATGTCGTGAAAAAGGAACACTGATGCCTGTGATTGAAAAATCAATGGACGATGATGGATATGAAGGCGCTACTGTTTTAGAACCTAAATCGAATCTTTACTTGGATACACCCGTTGCTTGTGTTGATTACAGTTCACTCTATCCATCGAGTATGATTAGTGAAAATATTTCACACGATAGTAAAGTGTGGACGCGTGAGTTTGATTTAAATGATAAATTAGTTATTGAGACAGGCGAAAAGGATGAAGAAACTGGTCAATATATATATGATAATTTACCGGAATATGAGTATGTAGACATTACCTATAATACATACAAATGGCAGCGAAAGAATGGAAACCCAAAAGCGGGAATGGAAAAAGTAAAAGTTGGTTATAAAGTATGTAGATATGCACAATACCCAAAAAATAAAGAAACGGGCGAAACAACACACGCAATTATGCCTGCTATTTTAAAGGAATTGTTAGCAGCACGTAAAGCAACACGTAAGTTGATTAAGACTGAACCGGATGAATTTATGAAAAATATTTTAGATAAGCGTCAGTTAAGTATTAAAGTCACTGCTAATTCACTTTATGGACAAACTGGTGCGAAAACAAGTTCATTCTATGAAAAAGATTGCGCTGCTTCTACGACTGCTGTTGGTCGTAAACTATTAACATATGGAAAACGGGTCATTGAAGAAGCATACGAGAACGAGGTCGTTGATACTGCCAATTATGGAAAAGTCCGGACTCGCGCGGAGTATGTGTATGGTGATACAGATTCAGTATTCTTTCGGTTTAATCTAGAAGAGTTGGATGGAACGCCAATTATTGGAAAAAAAGCATTAGAAATTACAATTGAATTAGCAAAGCAAGCAGGCGAATTGGCATCAATGTTTTTAAAGAATCCGCATGATTTAGAATATGAGAAAACATTCTTACCGTTCTGTCTACTTTCAAAGAAACGTTATGTTGGTATGCTTTATGAAGATGACCCCAATAAAGGAAAGCGTAAATCGATGGGTATTGTATTGAAACGGCGTGATAATGCACCTATTGTAAAAGACGTGTATGGCGGAATTATTGATATATTGATGAAAAGTCATAATATTGAAGATGCTGCAAACTTCTTGAAAGAATCATTACAAAATATGGTAGATGAAAAATACGGTATTGATAAATTGGTCATTACAAAATCATTACGTTCAGGATATAAAAACCCTCAACAAATTGCACACAAGGTTTTGGCAGATAGAATTGGTCGTCGTGATCCAGGAAATAAACCAAGTGTGGGCGACCGAGTTCCGTTTGTCTATATTGAAAATCCCAATAAAAAAGCACTTCAAGGCGAACGTATTGAAACACCGTCTTACATTATAGAAAACAGCATAAAAATCAACTATTCATTTTATATTACAAACCAGATTATGAAACCGGTTCAACAAGTATTTGCTTTGGTATTAGAACAAATGAAAGATTTTAGAAAAAAGAAGGGGCATACATTACGTTCTTGGAAAGCAGCATTAGAAAAACTGCACAAGGAATACCCTGACCCCGAAAAATACAAGGACAAAGAAACGTCGTTACGTAATAAAGAAGTGAAAGCGTTATTATTTGACCCCTATTTAAGGCATACAAATAATATGAAAAATGGAGATACGGCAATTAATTCATACTTTACTCCATTACCGCATAATAAATAAATAAATAAATAAATAAATAAATATGTTTAAACACAATAAAACATTATATACAGTAATCCTTTTTTAATGGATAAATATGCAAACCGTGGATTATCTGGACTAGCAAATCTAGGAAACAGTTGCTATTTAAATTCGTGTATGCAAGTATTGTCACATACGTATGAATTTAATGATTTTTTAAATAGTGGCGACTACAAAAAACGTCTTAAAAAAGTAGCAGATTCAATTATTTTACTAGAATGGGATAAATTACGTGAATTATTATGGAGCACAAATTGTACGGTTGCCCCACATGGATTTGTAAAAAATATAAGAAGGATTGCACAAATAAAAAATCGTGATATTTTTACAGGGTATGACCAAAACGATGTTCAAGAATTCCTCTTGTTTATGATTGATTCATTTCATAATGCATTATCACGCGAAGTTGATATGGTTATTAATGGAAATTTACAAAATGATACTGATAAATTAGCAGTCACGTGCTATACAATGATGCAAAATATGTATAAAAAAGAATATTCGGAAATTTTAAAAATATTTTACGGCATTCATGTCTCGGAAATTATTTCAAACGATACTAATAAAACATTGAGTGCTAGACCCGAACCATTTTCTGTATTAAGTTTATCTATACCCACTAAAACCACCAACGGCACAATCCATAATAAAATACCATCATTATACGATTGTTTTGATCTTTACTGTGAGTCAGAAGTATTGTCGCATGCCAATGGAAATGCTTGGTTTAACGATGAAACCAAGCAAAAAGAAGATGTTCGGCGTAAAATAAGTTTCTGGAGTTTACCTAATGTATTGATTATTGATTTAAAGCGATGGAACACAATGAATTTAAACAAAAATCAAGGACGAATTGATATACCTCTTTGTAATGCCGATTTCTCAAAATATGTGAAAGGATATAATCCAACTTCATATGTTTATGATTTATATGCAGTATGTAATCATGGTGGTAGTTCGCGTGGCGGGCATTACACGTCATATATTAAAAATGCTAATGGAAAATGGTATCAGTTTAATGATACTGCCGTTAATGAAATAAAGGAAGAACAAGTCATCTCTCCTCAATCGTATTGTCTTTTTTATCGTAAGAAGGTTTGAATATGTTAATATGTTAATATGTTAATATATATTACTATTGAAAGACATTACCTATCATAAAAAGAAGTTATTATAAAAAAAAATAACATAATTAATATATACATATGGAACAAGAAGTAATGTTTGATAGATTTGAAGATAAGATACAAAATAAATATATTGGTACAGAACCAATGTTATTAATTGGTGTTATTGCATTAATCATTATTTATTATTATTTGTTTTCGTCTTTAGGAAACAACGAAGGCGGAAATGTCTCATTATTAAAGGTTATTTCTGAAACTTCATTATGGATTTTATTTATAGCAATGTTATTATTAAATGGACTTACTTATATTTTTGGAATTGATATGATAGAAACAATAAAACATTGGTTAGGGTACTATCCTGAACCGGTGTATCAAGACGACGGGGCAGAGGTTAAGGTTATGTTAAAAGAACAAGTTTTTCATTTACCTGAAAATAAATATACATATGAAGATTCCAAAGCCATATGTAAAGCACACGACGCGCGATTGGCAACATTTGACGAAATGAAAGATGCATATAATAAAGGTGCCGACTGGTGTACGTATGGATGGAGCGATGAACAAATGGCATTATTTCCTACTCAAAGAGAGAAATGGGACCGATTACAACGCATTGAAGGACATGAACAGGATTGCGGACGCCCTGGACTCAATGGTGGGTATATAAATGATGCTTCAATGAAATATGGTATTAACTGCTATGGTGCAAAACCGCCCATATCCCCCGAAGAAGCAGATATGATGCGTCAAAAACCGTTTTACAATAAGGGTATGAAAGAATTAAATTTTGATAAAAAGGTGAGTTTTTGGAAAAATAAAATTAATGAAATTGAAATGGCACCGTTTAATCATGATAACTGGAGTATGATATAAAAATGATTTCTTATAATTTAACATCAAATAATTTAACATCAAATAATTTAACCAAAAATTTCATATTTTATTCATTTAATAATATATGAAAATGTCTCAGCAACGTATAGAACTATCCTCGTTTTTAATTATAATCTCTCTTGGTATACTATTATTATACTCTTATTATTATCTAGGTTCCAATAATAAAACAAATGTTAATGCTTTGTGGGGGGGTATTCGTTATATAAAACATTTAATACCCGTCTATATTGGTTCGATGTTTTTATCGGCAATCGGGTTTTTATCTGCACTTTATTATTTATATAAAACCAGTTCACTTACAACATATGAGAAAAAAATGATACCGATATCGTTAATGGTTATTGTGGTTGCCTCTATTTTTTGGATGCCTTTATCATTAAACTATCTGAACTTAAAGAATAAAACGAATTTAAAATCAGCATACTTAAAATACGCAATTATATGTGTTTTAAGTATTGTTGCTTTTGCATCTTTCTATTCAACCAAATTAATAAATGATATTAGAGAGAAAAAGTATACAACCGAAAAGAAATTAGCAACTATTGGTATGAGTTATTTTTTCATACATACATTTTTCTTTGATAATGTGTCTTGGAATTATAACTTTTTTAAGTTTATATAGTAAGTTTTCACAATAATATAAGTTTTCACAATAATATAAATATTTATATTATAATGAAATCCTCATTGATAATATTGATAACAATAATAACAATATTATGTTTATTACTCCCAATACTATATCATAATTATACATATAATCATACAAAAATAAATATAAATAAAAAGAATGATTCAATAAAGCATACAAAAGACACACCATGTAAAGATAATCTAACCGATAAAGAATATTTAGCACATATGATTCCTCATCATGAAGTAGCAGTTTATATGAGTGAACAATTACTTAATAAAACACACAATCCAATCATTTTGAATATATTGCGAAATATAATAAGAATTCAAACATATGAAATTGCCATGATGAAAGATGCTGTAACGAACGACGAATACACTATAACTGATGATATGAGTAATATAAATACTAAAATGAATAAAAAATATTATAGCACACAGGGAGATTATGTAAAACCAAACACTTTTGAAATTTCCAATACATCTTGTGACCCATCATTTTTCAATATAACTCACGAATTACATGAAATGACCGATACTGCATATATAAAGCATATGATTCCTCACCATCAGGTTGCTGTTGATATGAGTAAAAAAATACTTAAAAAAACAAAGAGTGATTTTATTATTTATATGGCATATAGAATAATACGAGCACAACAATCTGAAATAGCAATATTAGACAATTTATTAAACTCACCGTATATTTACGAAAGTTCTATTTTATAATTAAAATGATTACTTCTTCTTATGTGTCTTATTTTTGCGTGTTTTCCCCATTTTATCACTTGATTGTTTTTTATTGCGTCGAGAAAGTTTTTTAGGTTTAGTTTCTTCTGCCAATCGAATTAATCTCTCATATAAATCATCTGGAATAACATCAGTGTCGTCTGCTTCATTCATTTCAGTAGCACGATTCATAAGACCAATATGCACGTTATCATAATTATTATTATTAACCATTTGTTCATTTTCATTAATATCAATATCATCCGTTTTTCTACACACAGTCTGCGTGATACATGCTAATCCAACAGGCACTGCTAAATGTTCGTGAATATCGTCATAAGATTCACCATCTTCAATATAATGTTCATTAGTAAAATCATCAGCATTTTTCTTATTTTTCTTATTACTTTTATTAGTCCCTTTACTATGTTTAACCCCTTTTTTCCCTCCACCACTAATAAACAATGGCACGTTATTTTTTAAAAGCATTGATTGAATTGGTATTCCCATCGCAGTTGGCATTCCATCACTATTTTTTACAACAGTAAAATCAGAATAATCAAGCATCTAAATTATATATATATAATTGTGTGATTAATTGTTCGTATAACGCTTAATATCAGAAGAATACTTGACTTCACGCGATTCTTTAATCACTTTCATTAATTGTTTTACCTGTCCCTCATTATTAATACTTTTCATTAAACAATCTTCTACATATTTCAGTGTTAATGGTGGGGTTTGTTTTGTAGTTGTAAATCGCAATTTCCCGTCAGAAATATTAATTGTAGCATTTTTAATTTCATTTTGTTCTACATAGTTCATAATAATTTCTTCAGTTGAATTTTTATCATCCCTCATTTTTTTCACTTTTTCGTTGATGCTTTTAAGTTGGTTGTCTAAAGAAACCCATTTTTTGATATTTTCTTCAAAACTCATTGTAAATAATATATTATATTAATTATAAAAATATGTCTAAATTCTTATAATTATTATTTATTATTATTTAATGTATGGGATTTGTTTTGTAGCAATTTCCCGTCAAAAAAAAATAATTATAGCATTTTTAATTTTGTTAAATATATTTAATAAATACCCTCATTTTTATAAGCATCAATAATATCTTCTTCATCGACTGGAATAAATAGTTCACGTAAATTTCCTAATTCACTTTCAAATATTTTTTGATATTTAACGTTATGTTCCTTTACTTTATTTAACATACGACCAAATGGAAGATTTTCAGGATTTTCGTGTACTGCAAAAGTAAACTTTCCATTTTTTTCATCTACAATCGCAAAAGGTGTTTCATCGTCACCTATAAATAGAATATCCCCGATTTTATACTTATTACTAGAATTCAATTCACTTATAATATTATTATGAACCTTCTCTTTTATTTTTTTGCTTGATAATTTCAATTGCTCCTTGGTGCTTAATTCAACATTATCTGCAATATTATAAAATTTAGCGTATCGACTCATTTTAGGTGGTGGTGTGGATTTATTTGAGCGCGGCGTTTGTTTCAATTTTTTAGGTGATGGTGTGGATTTATTTGAACGTGGAGTTTGTTTCAATTTTTTAATAATTGGTTGACAACGACGTGTTTTGTTTTTTTTCGTTTTTCGGTCACATCTTGACCCTTTAGAGCATCGCGGAGGACATCTTCGTCGTTTAAACGTTTCTTTCATTATATACAATACATAATAAAAATAAACAAATAAACAAATAAACAAATAAACAAATAAACAAATAAACATTTAAAAATAAATTATTCATTTGAATTTTATCATCATGATTTGTCTAAAGAAACCCATTTTTTGATATTTTCTTCAAAACTCATTGTATTTTAATTATAAAAATATGTCTAAATTCTTATAATTATTATTTATTAGTTAGTGTTTATTATTTATTATTTATTAGTGTTTGCGGTAATGTTTGCGAGATTTACGCTTAAATCTTAAAGTGCGTTTCAAGGATTTACCCATGCGTCGAACTCCACTTTTAGACGTTTTGCTGCCCTTAAAGTATCGCTGTAAAGCTAAAAGACCGAAAGGGACAGTTGCGGTTGCAATAATACCTTGTCCACCTTTCTTGCATTCCTTGCGAGATTTGCGAGATTTGCGAGACTTGCGAGATTTGTGAGATTTGTGAGATTTGTATTCATTGCGAGATTTGCGAGAACCTCTTTTTCCACCAGATTGGGAAGCAGAAGGCATCATTTCCGTTATCGTTTTAAGAGCACTGCCAATAGCATTACCAGAACCGGTTGGTCTACCTACATTTTCTAATCCCATTTTATTATACAATAACAATAGAAAAATATTATTTTATATAGCAAAGTAAACAATATATCAAATAATACATAAATAAATAAATTATTGATTTTTTAAATACAATGTTTTATTACGCAATAATAAAACAAAAATACCTAAATGTAATAAAAAACTTATAATAACAAACATCATGCATAAATATAAATAAGGGTTAATTTGAACTAATATTAAATCTATAATTGGTGTGACAAATGTTTTTACTTCGGTTTTCACATCATCTCTTTTTAAAACATCTATACATTCTTTAATTAAGGCATTTTTAATCATTAATATACCTTTTACTTGTTATACTCTAATAAAAATATTCGAGTTATTTTACATATATTATTTTACATATACCATTGCGTCTCATAAATGTGTTATTTTTCTAATTGTTTGTTAAAAGATATATATTATGGAGCAGGATACAATACTATCAAATATAGTGTCATCTACCACGAACTTTGACTTTAATTCAATTAGTTTAGCAGATCCAGAACCACTACACAATAATGCTGGTTTTTATTTTACTCGTTTAGGTTTAGGAAAAGACAATGAACCGCTTTATTTTCAGTTGCCTGAATGTAAAACAAAACAAGGTGTAGTATCAATTAAACATTCCAAGTATATAGACCTAATGTTTAATCGTTCTGAAAATAATGACTTGATGTCGTGGGTAGAACAATTAGAATATAGATGTCAAGACATAATTAATGATAAAAAAGATTTATGGTTTCAAACTGAATTAACGCGTGATGATATTGAAACAATGATGGCACAAATGATACGTCTATATCAGTCTGGTAAATATATGCTTATACGCAGTCTTATTGAAACAAATAAAACTGATAAAAGTATTAAATGTGTTGCATATGATGAAAATGAATTTGGATTTGATTTAGAAAAACTTCAACCAGAGCAAAGTATTATACCATTAATTATGATTGAAGGAGTAAAATTTTCTTCTAGAAGTTTTGAAATATCATTGAAGTTAATACAAGTTATGGTAATTGGCGATATAAAACAAAAAACATCTTGTTTAATTAAGCGCAATAAATTAAATGAACCAGCGAAAATAGATACATATACACCTATTCCAGAAAAACAAGTGTTAGATTTAGGACAATTCGATGTAGAAGAACCTGAAAAAAATACAGTTATTGAAGAACCACGCGAAGAACCCCACGAAGAACCCCACGAAGAATCTCACGAAGAACCCCACGAAGAATCACACGAAGAATCCAACGAAGAATCCCACGAAGATTTAATGATTGATACTCATTCTGATAATATTAAGCAAAACATAGAACCTGGTTTTTTAGAAGAGGTAACCTTAGATATTGATAGTTCTGTGGATGATATTATAAATTTAAAAAATCCCAATGAAGTTTATTATGAAATTTATCAGAGGGCAAGAGAGAATGCCAAAGAATATAGAATGAAAGCAATGGAATCTTATTTAGAAGCAAAACGAATTAAGACAAAATATATGTTGTTTGATATTGATGATTCTGATGATTCTGATGATGAAACTACTATTTCTATTTAGGTAAATAATAAAACATTAACTATTAACAAATTAACCTCATTCTATTTGAACTTATTTAATATTAAATATTTAATATTTGATATTAACCATTCTGTAAATATTAAATAAACAGTTATGGAAAAAATATTTTATCATTAATTTAATATAATGACATTCCTCAAGAAATTACAGAAAAACTTTAAGTCGCACCATTTCATTGCTTTAGTTGGTATCTTAGTTTTATCGCTTGCGATTATGCAATACACTAACCGAAAGACCAACTATGCTGATGGTTTCGGAAACGGAAACTCTCTTTCCCCTAGCGGAACACAAGGGTCTGCCAGTGTTGCTGGTTCAGCTGCCCCCGCTGTTCCGGCGACCGAAAAGGTTGGACAAAACGAGATTTACTCTGATGTCCCCAACGGTTCTACTACTAACACGCACGGATTATCACCCGTTGCCCGCGCTAATGCAAACTATGACCCCTCGGAATTATTGCCCAAGGATGTCAACAGTCAATGGGCACAATTAAACCCTGCCGGAAATGCCGACTTTAAGAATGTTAACCTCTTGAAAGCTGGTCATTTAATCGGAATTGATACCGTTGGTAGTTCCCTCCGCAATGCCAACTTGCAAGAACGTTCTGAACCCCCTAATCCCACGTCGTCGGTGAGCCCGTGGTTGAACACCACCATTGAACCCGACCTCATGCGCCTTCCTTTAGAGATTGGTTCTCGCGCTAGCTGTGGAGGACAATAAATAATTATTTAGTAACCACAATGATAAAATTATAATTTTATAATTTAAATTTAAATTATAAAATTTTATACTCACTTATGCAATTGTATATTACATATTACCATAGCAGTTTATCCGCTAACCATCCACGACTCCATTTGGTATGTCTGTCTCGTTCGTGACGTTGTTTATATAAACGACGACGAGTTTTAGCGTATTTCATACCACGTTTTTTAATGTAAGTTGGAAAATCGTTCATTCCATTTGCTCCAACACTTGCAATCTTTTTATCCTTTTTATACACGTCTATTTTTTTTGTTTTATTCGTAGACGGTTTTACAGTAACACCAATTTTCTTTGCCTGTTTATGAGTGTAATTTGTGATCCTATACATTTACTTATATTGTATTGTGATATAATATAAATGAAAAATACTAATAAAATTACTAAAAATCGTTCGTTAATATTATTGTTTATAATAACGTTAATTATTCTTTTAATGATGATATGTTATTATTGTTATTATTATTTTTATTCAATACCGAAACGTAAAAAAAATAATGTCAAAACGCGTATGAGGGTATTAACAGAATTATATACAATGGTTGTAGATATTGCGAATGAAAATAATGTTAAACCATTTTTATTATATGGTTCTTTATTGGGTCAACAACGCAATAATAAAATCATCTGCTATGACGTTGATGTTGATATGGGTATTTTATCCACGGATTTTAATAAATTATATGTAGCATTAAAAAATAAAATAAATACAGATAAATATTCATTGATACTTATTAATAGTTTTTTTTTGGGTAAACATATACACATTATAGATAAAAAAACGTCATTAAATATTGATATTGATTTATTTGTAGACCAACAAAATGGTTCATTTAAAAGAGATTTTAATTATTTTTGTTTTCTCTACTTGAAATATATAATAGGTCAATGCAATAAGCGCAATATTCCATACAATTGGTTGTTACCTTTGAAACCTGTTTCGTTTTTAGGAAAAAATGTATATATACCAAATAATCCGAATGCTTTTTTAGTATGTGAATATGGAAAACACTATTTAACGCCTGACCATAAATGTAATAATGATTGCACAACGTGTATTAAAATATAACTATAATTTATAATCAAACTATATATGTCAACCTATGTATTTGGTTACGGGTCACTCATAAATATGGAAAAAAATACAGAATTAAATAATAGTATACATAAAAAAATATGCCCGGTTACAGTAAAAGGATTAAAACGTTCATTAAATGTAAATGGTAAAAACCATAGAGTATTTGGTGTAAAAGATGTTAAAACTGCTTTATGTAATGGTCTTTTATTTAAGGTAACAGATAAAGAATTAGATAATTTAATTGAAAGAGAAAAACTATATACAATAAAATCATTGGCAAAATCCAGAATACTATTCAACTATACCAAATGTGTTACATTTAAACCGAATGATGAAATTGTATGTTTTTATCCAATGGAAAGGTATGTATTAACAAAAACAAAATTAGATACAAAACCAATAAATGAAAATTATTTACAAATTTGTATTGTTGGGATATCTAAAATAGATAAACAGTTTTTAGATGATTTTGTTAAAACGACTGTTATATAATGTGAATTTATGATTATATAATGTAAATTTATGATATAATATTATATAAATATATACGACTCCTTATTATGAATATAAATTTATGTGGTTATGCTTTAATCATATTGATTTTATATATATGTTTAAAAATATACCAAGAATCAGATGTCTTTAATTTAAAATGTATTATATCAGATGTAGATGGAAAGAAATACTGTGTAAGAGAGCGTAATAAATTAGAATTGGCTGCGGATCGTTTAGCAACTGTCAATGAAAAAATGAAAAAATTGGTAGAACATTGCTATGAAAAATATCCTACGCGCGAAAATATTAAACGATTGAAAGAAGGATATAATCCAAAAAAAATAATGGAAACTTTGCCTACAAGCGAATATACTGCATATAGTCAAAATAAAGGCGAAAAATTAGCATTTTGTTTAAATAAAGAAAAAGAAGGGAACCAGTTAATCGACCCAAATACATTAATGTTTGTGGCAACACACGAATTATCGCATATTGCAACCAAAAGTATCGGTCATAAAGATGAATTCTGGAATAATTTTAAATTTTTATTAGGAGAAGCAAAAAAAATAGGTGTTTATGAACCAGAGGATTATAAGAAAAAACCAAAACGTTATTGTGGAACAAATATAACCGATAACCCATATTTTGATATGTAAACAAAGATATAATTTATTCTTCTTCTAATAAGTGTAGAATTAGTTCCTTATTTAATGTTGTTTTGTTACCTTTTATTTGATTATACAATTTACGATTTTCAATATAACTATCAAAGAATTTTGTAGGAATATTGTTATGTAATTTATGGTAATTTTTAAGTCGATCATAATTTAATCTTTCCTTGTGTTCTTTATAATATGTAGTATTATATGTAGTATCATCTTTATGTTTAAAATCTGTGTTCATCGTATCACTAGTCGTATCCATATTGTTTCTATTGGTTATTGTAATACAGTGTAATATAATAAATATATATTTCAATTTATTATACTAATAGCATGATATATTTTTAATTCTTTCATATACAATATAATTTACATCACACGTATTAGCAACATCATATGTATCTTGGCGTTCAACCTCTTTCCACTCATCTGACACCAGCATTGGAAAAAAAGTATCACATTCAAACTGTTTATCAATATACGTTACATAACATTTATTGATTTTATTTGATTCTAAAAATTGTGAATAAATTTGAGATCCGCCAATAACCCAAATATCTTCATAATTCTCATTATCACTATTGTTAAAATAGTCATCCAACTCTTGAATTGAATTAAATACCTTTGTTACGTGTGTTGTATCATTTAATTTAAAACCAAATTCTATATCAAACTTTGACTGTGTTGTTGAATATGATAATATATAATTATCGCGACTAGTTAATCCACGTTGTTTATCATTAACTAATGGCAAACTTTTCCATGTATTATGACCCATGATAACTGCATTATTCCCGTCGCCTTTTGTCATTTGCGAAAAATACTTCATATCTTCTTTAATAGACCATGGCAATTTTCCTCTATAACCAATTCCATTATTTTTACACATTGCAACAATTAAATTATAGTTTACCATTTGTTCCTGTAATTATTATTATATACACTAGTTATGTTTATATATTTTTTTACAATTTAATATTGATTTATTTTATTATTTTATTATTTTATTATTATAATTTAATGGCATCATCATCAACATTAACTAATTCAAAGTCATTTAGTGCTATTATTGCCAAGTGCGGTATAACAAATCTACAAAAAACAATCAAGTGCGGTAATACAACCGGTGGAAATAATATTGTTTTATCAACTGGTGATGCAATTGTCGGACAAACGAACATTACTTTTTCTTCAACGGGTGCATCATCTAACATTGTTTTAAATCCGGGTGCTTCGGGTGAAGTCATTGTCAATGGTAAATTAAATGTTACGGGATTAATTGACCCCACGGGTCTTGTTTTAACTGAAGCACCAGCGCCATCCACCACCGCAACGGAAGGAGCATTATTTGTATCAGATGGAACAAGCGGAAATGGAAATCAAAATTATTTATACTATCGCAGTGCTTCCAATAATACTTCATTCAGACTATTGGGTGGTCCTCCCAACGAAGTTATTATTACAACATTAACTGATTTTCCAACGCCGGTCGGTGGCATTATTACACTAGATGGAACAAAACATTATCGTATTTCCGGAACAGTTGATATTACACCAAATTTAATTGAATCAAATGGCAGTATATTGATACACGGTGGAGTATTAACACTAGACCGACTTATTACAAATAATGCATCCGCACTCATTCGCCAAACCAATGGTTCCCCCGTACAAATTGACGAAGTATTATTTACAAATATAGGCGGACCCGTCTATGACATTGATGGATTAAATGCA
>Ga0129324_10000572_pt1 | contig 26450 bp, 20 predicted proteins | sample CPBDNA_7_FD_96879 | JGI IMG/M metagenome (GOLD analysis project Ga0129324, IMG submission 96879) | Freshwater to marine salinity gradient microbial communities from Chesapeake Bay, USA - CPBay_Spr_15_0.2_DNA | ecosystem: Environmental > Aquatic > Marine > Coastal | place: USA: Chesapeake Bay...
AGATGGGGTCGATGTTGGGTGGGGAAATGCCGTTGGTTGAATTTCTGATGGTAATATGTAGCAACATGCATTTCTTGAGGTAGCATGAACTTTACATATGTAAAAGCTGTATTAGTTCGAGTTCCAGGAGTATGAAGATTGGTATCTATTTTAAGTTTTAAAAACTTGTTATTATAAACTATATTTACGTCTTTTAGTTTTAAATCAAAGTTAAAAGGAAATCCGCTAACTTCTATTTTTTTATGTGATATCTTCCAGTTATCTGCTTCGTAACTTAAGTCTTTTGATAGTTCTTTTAGTTGATGTGCCATTAAAAACCAGAGTCCAGTATAGATAATTAAAATTATTGCAATAATAACAGATGTTATTATTAGCTTCTTATTTCTCATCTTATTATACCGAAATATTTCTTGTTGCGGAGGGAATGGTAACTTTTAAGCCATCAAGTTTATCAGTAACTTTAATTTGACATCCAAGACGTGAAGTTGTAGTTAATCCAAAAGCTAAGTCTAGCATGTCTTCTTCTTCTTCAGATGCTTCATCAAGCATGTTGTAGTGTTTTGGGTCAACTATTACATGGCATGTAGAGCAAGCTAAAGATCCCTCGCATGCTCCTTCTAAGGCTAAGTCAGCTTGATGAGCTAGCTCTAGAATAGTTTGGCCATCTCTTGCTTCAACAACTGATTCACTTCCATCTTTGTTTGTAAAAATAATCTTTGGCATAGTTTTTTCTCTTTTATTTAAGTAATTGTAATTTATTTATATTTAAAGGATGTCTAGTCCAGGCTGTTTTCTACGACGGTCTGGTTTATTCCTTTTCGGGCGTCCACTAGTCATTCTACTGGAAACATATTCAGATACTATATCTATTAATTCGTCGGTTTTTTGTCTAAAAAAGTGATCAGCACCAAAAATTATTTGATAATCTATGTCGGTGTTTTTCTGTTTTGATATTTTATCAACAAAATCTGATACAGCTTGTTCGCTTACAATGCTATCTTGATCTCCTTGTACAACAAGCCCTTGTGCTGGGCAAGGTGATAAGAATGAAAAGTCATATTTATTTACAGGAGGAGATGCTGTTACAAAAGCCTGTATTTCAGGGCGGCGCATCATTAATTGCATAGCAACCCATGCTCCAAAAGAAAATCCACTAATCCAGAAATTAGAAATATCTGGGTTTTGTGATTGCATCCAATCAAGAGCGGTAGCTGCATCTGTAAGTTCTCCAACTCCATTATCAAACTTTCCTTGTGATCTACCAACCCCACGGAAGTTTATACGCAATACTGTGAAGCCATTGCGCTTAAAAGATTCGTATAATGAATATACAACTTTGTTATTCATTGTCCCACCGTATAAAGGGTGAGGATGTAGAACTAAAGCTGCGGGAGCATGCTTGTTTTCTGATTGATGGAACATTCCTTCGATTCTTCCATCGGGGCCATTAAAAGTAACTTCGGGCATGAAAAACTCTGTAAAAATAGTTGACTAAAATACTCAGGTAAATTAAACTCAAGCTCAAGGCAAAAATTATATGATTAATTAACAGATTTTGCAAGGAAAATTGTATGATGTTAACCACTAAAGGTCGTTATGCTGTTATGGCAATGGTGGACCTTGCTTATTATAAGGCTGTTGGGAAAGTTACAGCTTTACATGAAATTTCTCATCGTCAGGATATAACAGTAAATTACTTAGAGCAATTATTCAACAAGTTAAAAAGAAGTCAATTAGTTGAGTCCATTAAAGGTCCTGGCGGTGGATATGCGCTAAAAATGAAAGCAAAAGATATTTCAATTTTTGAAATCATCACAGCTGTTGGTGAATCAATCAAAATAACTAGATGCGATAGCTCTGATAAAGGCTGTATTGGTAAAAGTAATAAAATATGTCTTACTCATGTATTATGGGATGGACTTGGAAAACAAATCAGTGATTATCTAAAATCTATTTCCTTACAAGATATATGTGATAATTTACCTAATATAAAAGGCTTGTAATGGAAAGGATATACTTAGATTATAATGCTACAAGCATAATTTATCCTCAAGTTTCTGACCTGATGATAGAAATGTTAAAAGAGTATATTCCTAGAAATCCATCTTCTATACATGCAGATGGCAGGAAAGCTAGAGGATTATTAGAGCGTGCTCGTTTACAAATAGCAAAAGCACTTTCTATAGATGCATATAAAGATGATGTGCAGATTATTTTTACTAGCTCTGGAAGTGAAGCAAATAACTTAGCAATTAATAATTTTTCTAATATAGCAATGTTTGCTGGAGCTACTGAGCATGTTTCTGTTCTTGAAGTGGGGCATTCTAATTTAACTATTATTCCAGTAGATCAAAATGGCATTATTAATCAACATATCTTTCAAGAAATGCTTCAGAATATTGAAGGACCTAAACTAGTTTCAATTATGCTCGCTAATAATGAGACTGGAGTGATTCAAAATATTCAGCTACTAAGTGAAATAGCGCGAAAAGAAGGAGCTATTTTTCACTGTGATGCATCTCAAGCTTTTGGAAAAATAAAAGTTAATTTTAAAGATTTAGGTTGTGATTTAATGACTATATCAAGTCATAAATCTGGTGGTCCAGTAGGAGCTGCTGCTTTAATTGCTAAAAAAGAAATTAACTTAAGGGCAAATATTTTAGGAGGCAAACAAGAGCTTGGCCTTAGGGCAGGTACTGAGAATATTCTTGCCATTTCAGGATTTGGTTTAGCAGCTGAGATTTCTAAAGATAAATATAATGCTACTTCATCTTTAAGAGATTATTTTGAGAATGAAATTGATGGTGAATTTATTGCAAATGAAACATTAAGGCTTCCAAATACAAGCTGTATTAGAATGCCCAATGTTAAAAATGAAGAGCAGTTGATTAAATTTGACTTAGCAGGAATTTCACTAAGTAGTGGATCGGCTTGCTCATCTGGAAGAATAGCTAATTCTCATGTATTAAAAGCCATGGGAATAAAAGAAAATATTGCTAATGAAATTATAAGGGTAAGCATTGGCCCTAATACAACAAAGCAAGAGATTAATGAATTTATAAAATTATGGAAGGATATATATAATCATGGAAAATAAAATTAAATCGCCAATATATTTAGATTATCAAGCAACTACTCCATCTGATCCTAGGGTTGTTGAAGAAATGATTCCGTATTTTTCAGCTAAGTTTGGTAATGCGCATTCACGCAGTCATAGTTTTGGATGGGAGTCTGAGGAGGCTGTGGAAACAGCTCGCAGGCAAGTGGCAGAGCTAATTAATGCAAACCCAAAAGAAATCATCTTTACTTCAGGAGCTACTGAATCAAATAATATGGCGATTAAAGGAATTGCTCATTTTTATAAAGAAAATAAAAATCATATAATTACTTTAGTTACTGAGCATAAATGTATTCTTGATGCTTGTAGAAATATTGAAGAAGAAGGTTTTAAAGTTACTTATCTTCCAGTTATGTCTAATGGAATCATTGACTTAGAAGTTTTAAAGTCAGCTATTACTCCACAAACTTCACTAGTTTCGGTGATGGCTGTAAATAATGAAATAGGGGTTATCCAACCGATTGAAGAAATTGGTAAGATATGTCGTGAAGCTGGAGTGTTTTTCCATAGTGACGCTGCTCAGGCCTTTGGTAAAATTCCTTTAGATGTGATGGCTATGCATATAGATTTAATGAGTATATCTGCTCATAAAGCATATGGTCCAAAGGGAATGGGTGCGTTATATGTAGGGAGAAAGCCACGAGTTAGGCTTAAACCATTAATGAGTGGAGGCGGGCAAGAACGTGGATTTAGATCTGGAACGCTGCCTACTCCTTTAATAGTGGGCTTTGGAAAAGCTGCTGAAATTGCTAAAGAAGAAATGGAAAAAGACTATAAGCATATTAAATATTTGTCTGATAAGTTTTTAAGTAGCATTACTAAAAATATACCTAATGTTTATTTAAATGGAGATTTAAAAAAGCGTTTTCCAGGAAATTTAAATATAAGCTTTGCATATGTAGAGGGAGAATCTTTAATTATTGCAATTAAAGAATTAGCGGTTTCTTCTGGTTCTGCTTGTACTTCTTCTTCTCTTGAGCCATCTTATGTTTTAAGAGCGCTTGGAGTGGATGAAGATTTAGCGCATACTTCAATTAGATTTGGCATCGGGCGCTTTACTACAGAAGAAGAAATAGACACGGCTATTGAAATATTAACTAATAATATCCAACGCCTTCGTGATATGAGTCCATTATGGGAAATGGCTCAAGAAGGTGTAGATATTAAAAGTATAAAATGGGCAACTCATTAGATTTAAGTTTTAATAATATTGGTAGGTGATATTTATTGCTTACCAATATTGTTATATAATTTATCTATTTAGAAAATCCTCTAAATTATTATATTCAAACTTAAAGCCTAAATTAATTAATTTTTCTGGGGTTGCATATTGACCCTTAAGTAGAATTTCTTTTCCCATTTGATTTAAAAATAATTCTATAAAAAATTTAGGAGCTCTGGCACAATAAAAAGCTAGATTTACGATGTTTTTAACCAAAAAAGTATAAGATCTAGTAATTTTATAGACCAAAATATCAAATTTTTTGGAATCAGAAAAAAATATTCTTAAAAAACTATCTTTCAGCAGGCTCTCCATAATAATTCATCACTATAAATCATATATGTCACATTTGAAAGTTTAATGTGCCGTTTTAATTATCTTCTATATCCGCGACAAAACCAAGAAAATTTTATTCTTCATTATATTAAGCAATAATTAACAATTATATAATAGCCTTAATTGACATTTCAATAAAGAAAAAGGTGAATAAAATGGCTAAAGATAAGATTGTTATAAATTTAGATAAAATAATGATGGACCCTATTGTTCAAGCTAATTTTGCTGAGATTGATGATAATCTAAAATTCTTTCTTATTGAAACCTATAGCCCTATTTTGGATAAAATTGAAGAATTATATAGAGAAAATCCTTTGCTGGATCAAACAGACGAAAGGATTATACTCATAAGAAACGAAATATATGAGCAATTACAAAAATTAGAATATAATAATCTTTTTTCTTGCTCTGACATAGAGACAGCCCTTGGTAACTCTACAAGTAGCTTACCAACTCACCTTGCTTTCGCACTGCAAGGAATAGATAATAATAAAAACCTTAGAGATATTATAGAAGGATATAATTATAAGGAAAAGCTTAGGATGGGGCTTTCTGATAGGATTGGCGGGCAATTTGCAAAAGATTTTTTGAGAATAGAAACTAAAATAGTTGATCAAAATAATGAAATTATTGATAAAGATTTTGCACAAACTATAAATCTTGCATTAAAAGATAAAGAACTAAATAATACTAATCTTATAGAGGCGATAAGAAAGTATATTAATGTTTCTGATGAGCAAGCCCAATTTATGATTTCTAGATTTAATCAGCGCTCTATTCAAAGCTCCGGCACCACTTTTCAATCAGAGTTGCAGGGCATAACTCAAAAAACTAAATCGGCCGTATTTATTGTAGAAAATATTGCAGGTCATAAACTTAATTTACAAGCAATAAACGTTGAATCTGTAACCCAGCGCGTTCTTCTAAATGAAGATATGGATATCATTGGAGGTCCTTTTGACTTTAGCAAAACATCGTATTCTGTAAACCTAAGAAGCTTACAAAATACTAACGTTAGGGAAACAAATATTTTAGCTTTGCCAAGCCAAAATGTTCCAGAAGTCATAGCTTATGAAGCCATGGATGAAGAGGCTAGATATTTATTGCCGAAATATTTACGCCACAGAGATATAGAGCAATATCAACAAAAACCATTTGAGGAAATAAATATTGATGACAATTATTTAAAACTTCCTATTGATAGCTCCCCTATAGAGAAATCTCCTAGTTCTACAGAAACTGAGACACAACTAACGCCATTTCACTCTAAAGCAAAATTAAGCAGGCAAATTTCCCATGCTGGAAGTTTTTTGAATCTTACTGCTCAATCCATTGACTCTGCACTTAATTTTCTTAGAAAAGGAGCTGGTGCATTATCAGAAGAGGTATTAACTCCAAGTAAACTAAATTCTAATTTACTTAAAAACCTTGAAGACTTAGAATTCAAGAACCTGAAGGACAGCTGTATAATTAAAACTGAATCTTTTGAAGAAGACAAGGAACCACGTGATTCCAAAAGTTCAGATATAGAACTTATTGAGGATAAAGAGATTACTACTTTTTCAGCAGAATCTTTTCTTTATAAAGAAAATGATCGCTCCGTAATGTTTATTGCAAAGTCTTGTAGTGATGCCTCGCCAAAAAATCAAACTAAATTCCAAAGATCTGGAGGAAGAAATATAGAGTCTGCTCTAATGGAGGTTACTCAATCTGAGGAATATAAAAATGCTAAAGAGCAGGAAAAAAAAATAGAAATTTTTGTTCCATTTGCTATAACAGAAAGGCAAGGCTTAGTGACTAGAAATCACTGGGTTACCATTCATATGCGAGAACAAAATGAACGGATGAATTTAGAAATTATTGATTCTATGTCAGTTCCTATTTCTGAAGCATTACCTGCACAAAATTATGACTATACCCCTACTGTAGAAAGTATTCAGCAGTTTTTTATACCAGATTCTAATGGAACACACGAAGACGAAGGTTTTGAAATAATTAGCACTCCACTTGAGGTAAAGTTCTCTGGAATTGAATACCGTGGAGATCAAGCAACACTGGATGGCACAAGCTGTGGACATTATGTAATCAAATATATTACTGAACATGCAGAGGTTGAATATAGAGATAAAACAGCTATGACTTTGGTAGAAAGTCATAGAATAGCTGCAGCTTCTTATATACCCACTGGGTCCGGAGCTCGGAAAAGTGGCGGTGGCCGTAGAATATAATATATTATTCAAACGGATTGATTATCGCCAATATAACTATAGCTACCATTAGTACCTCAGGAACTTCGTTTATAATTAGATCGAATCAGGGCTGTATTTATTTTGACCATTTTCGAAATATTTTCTTCGTTTGACTAAGAAGGGGGGCCTTGTTGCACAAATAGAAAAGTGAATAAATTACCCCTTACCACGCATTTTTACTTATGAAGAGCGCACCGAGATTGGTCTGCCAATTTCTAGCATTTTATAATCATCTCTTGATATAAATTCATGGCATTCTTGTATAACTACTTTCTCTTTTTTTTGGAATCTAAAAATTTATGCATCACGAGAAGATATAGGCATTCCAATGGATGTAATTTATTTAAAATTGATACTCCGATAATAGCCTCATTCTTTTATATCTCTGCATAGTTTTGTTTCTTTCAACATGCCACAACTCAGATCCAACGACATTTATCTCTTGGGGAAATAATAATATTGGCATGTGGGTTGTGCTTCTTGATTGCCTCATATACTCCTTTTGTATCATAAGCTCCATCACCAATATGAAGCTGCTGAAAGATAGTTTTTTAAGATTTTTTTCTAATTTTCAAAGAATTTGATATTTTGCTCTATAAAATTATTAAAAAGTTATCAGATCTTATGCTTTTTTGTTAAAAATATCGTGAATTTAGCTTTTATTGCGCCAGAGCGCCTAAATTATCTATTTTACGCCGCAATAACAGTTAATCTCTTCAAATTAAAACATATAGCATTCATAAATTTTGCGAACTGATTTATTGCTTACCAACATTATAATATAATTTATCTATTTAGAAAATCCTCTAAATTATTATGCTCAAATTTAAAGCCTAAATTAATTAATTTTTCAGGGGTTGCATATTGTCCTTTCAGTAGAATTTCTTTTCCCATTTGCCTTAAAAATAATTCTATAAAGAATTTAGGCGCTTTGAATAAATATGGTCTGTTAAATGATTTGCATAGCTTCTTTGTAAAATTATCCTGTGATAATATATTAGGAGCTAAGCAATTCACTGGTCCAAGAATTCTTTTTTTAATTATATATTCTATAGAATTGACTAGATCTTCTATAGAAATCCATGCAAATGGTTGACATCCATCCCCCATTTTTGCTGCAAGTCCTAGCTTTGCAGGCAATGCTAGTTTGGGATATGCTCCTTGATTTTTACCTAAAACAACAGCAAAACGCATTATACTATGCTTTATTTTTAGTTCTCTAAGCTGCTCTAGAGGCTTTTCCCAAAGATTAGCAACTTTATAAAGAAATTCATCATGTGGAATTATTTTAGTGCTTTCTGTATTTTCTGAATTAGGAAAATCATTATATAATCCATATATACTTAAGGCACTTGCGCTTAGGAAATGTATCTCTTTATTAGATTTACACCAATTAACTAGTGATTCTGTAGCTAAGATCCTACTTTTTAAAATAGAATCCTTAATTTTTTTTGACCAAAAAAGATGATTGATAGTTTCTCCAGCTAGGTTTATTATTAGATCAAAATCTTTAGGATTATGTAACTCAAGTTCATCCCAGCTTAAGGCTTGTATTTTGTCGTAATTATCACTGGAGAATATTCTATTGATTTTAATTTTATCTCTGCCTAAGGCATAAATTTCATGTTTATTTTTAAAGTGATTTATTAAGTTTTTTCCTATAAATCCAGTTGCACCTGCTATTAATATTTTCATAAAAATGACTCACTATTTAGTTTAATATATAAATATAATAATTAAGGACTAAAGCTAAGCTAATCCACATAAAATATGGAATAAATAATATCAATATAATTTTTTCTTCTTTAGATAAATATATCAAATAGCATGTGACTATCCAAAATATAATTAGATCATATAATGCGAGATCTATTTTATTAAAATAAAAGAAAATAAAAGGCCATATTATATTTAAAATAAACTGAGCAATAAATAACAAAATAAGAATATTTTTCTTTGTTTTTAAGATTCTAGCAAAAATTACTCCAAGCATAAGATAAAGAATAGACCATATTATTGGAAATACTATGCTAGGAGGTGTAAAAGAAGCTTTATGTAGATTATTATACCATTGATTGTTATCTGTGTTGGACAGCTTTCCAACAATCATTCCAATGAATAAAAATAATAAAGAGAAAAATATTTCTGATTTATATTTTTTAATAGTTACAAGCATAAATTTATAATTTATATATTACATATATTTATATAATAACAATAGATGAAGAGTATTTCAACTAATAACTTAAAAGAAGTCGTTATGATATAGATATTTTGCTTTATATTATTTAGCTTAGATATTCCTCTATACAATATTCAAAGACATTGCTATCTATAGTTCCATTACATTCTAGCTGATGAGGAATTATAAGCTCATTCTCAATGGATGGAGAAAGATTATTTGTCCAATAATCTTCTATCGGACTTAATATTTCCACTGCCGTAATTTCATTGTTATATTGATAATATGTTTCAAGCACTTTGGCAATTAACTCTTTATCAAAATCTTCTTGGCTATAACGAAATATCACTGTGCCTATTTCTGAAATTACTTCTATTTCTTCTTGAGTTAAATTTAGTTCATTTAATGTTTCTGTGAATTTTATTTCAACTTTCTTAAAAGTTATGTTGTCAATATCTTGATTTTCAAAATATTTTTTACAGAATTTATAAGGTTCCATGCATCTTTTCTCTGAAAAGAAATCCTTAACGCTATCTGCTGGAGATATTGATAATGCAAATAAATCTAAAGGAGTTGAGCTCATCATGTATGAATATACAGAATCTAGATCCATTTCTTGTAATTCTTCAGTGTTTTTACCAAGTTTAGAAGCTATATTAATTAATATTTTTTTTGCTGCTAGATGATATTGTTGTTCATCACCTTTTGCATATGGATTTCCTTTATTACCAAAGAATATGTTCATAGATCCGTGGGTTATTTCATGAACCATGCGATATGAATCTTGAAGGAAAAGAGCTATATTATGTTCAGGTCTATAAAACCCTGCTGCTGTTTCAATATTTATATCGCTCTGATCTTTAGTGTGAATGATTCTGAAAGGGTCTTTTCTTTCAATTGTAATAGTAGCGCCTGTAGGTGTAGGGGGCGTATCGTCTTTTTCTTTTAAAATATGAGATATATATGGAGTAAAAGGATAATTCGCTCCCTTTGCAATTCCAAGACTTATTATCGATAGCATAGAATCAACTATCTTACTTTTTCCATAGAATTCTGACACTTCTTGAATAGATGAGATTGCATTTTCAGCATCAGTGCTATAGGTTCTGCTTAAAAATATATCTAATTGGCTAACTATTTTAGAATTTAAAGATGCTAAAGATTGACCATTTAGAATAGGATATTTAGTAAAAATTTGATTATGAATTTTTTCTGCATCTTCTGCTGTTAATGAGTTGTCTAGATTAATTTGACTTTCAATAGTTTCAAGCTGTGTAAATTTAGTGCTTTCACTGCTCACTTGGTTTCCACTTGTACTTTCAACTAAATATGAAGAACTGTCCTCTTTTTGTTTTTCTGATATATAATGATATTTATTAATCACTCTCACTCCATCTTTAATATCAATAGAAGTTCCATTAGATTTTATCCATTCTGCCTCTGTTGCAGTGAGACTGTTTTCAATATACTTCTTGTATAAGTTGCTTTTAGATTTTAAGTCATCAAATGCTGTATCTATTAAGTATAATGTATTAGAGAACAGATTAGTGAATGATGCTCCATATATTGCTGTTGCAGCTATTAACGATTCAGAATGTTCAGTTAGCATAGAGATTAATTCATGATTACTCGCAGTGCTTACTGATAAAGGTAGATTTTCATTAGTTAACGTGAGTTGTGTGTCTTTTATACTTGAGGCGCTCTCTAATTCTTGAGTATGTTCATTTTCATGGTAATCTTCTATTCTATTGAGTTCTTCTCTAGAAGGGGCTTGTCTATAAAAACTAGCTTCTGTTACTTTTGTAGCAGTTGCTTCAATGGTGGTTGATTTATAGGTGAAGGAATTGGCTGCAGAAAATTCCATTTGCAGTAGTTTTGCTTCTTCATTTCCCGATATTTTTCCTGATATTGTTGGAGAATCAAGTATGCTTGTAAGTTGATTATTATTTCCAATGCTTTGTATATCGCTTTTCATAATTAATCCTACTGAATCTAATAATGGTTATAATACTTTTAATTAATTTATATTAATATAGAAGAAAGTAATAGTTGTCAAGATATGATTAACTTATGTTAATAAAATTTGTTTTATATTAAGAGCCAGATTAATTCTTAAAATCTCAATTTTATAATATTTATATTTTTGTCGTACTAAATGATTATTTATCCTATATTATAAGAAAATATATAAATGAAAAAATGTTGATTGACGACATTATATAGTTTGGTAGTTAAAAAATTTAACTGGATTCTCGACTTCGCTTTCAGCTTGTCAAGAATGATGTTATACAAGAGTGTTAGGTATGTATTTATATTTTATTTTAGGTTTTATGTCTTTGCTAGGAGTTTTTCTCTTAAGTAGGGTATATGTTAGTCGTACAAAATTTTCTTTTCTTCAGAGTGAATGTGATAGATTAATAGCTCAAAGTGAAGAATTGCGAGTTCAACATAATGAAGCAGTAGAGTATAAGTTTCTAGCTAAGCAAAATGAAGCTCTAGCTCTACAAAAATGTGAAGCGATGAAACAGCAAATGGAGTCTTGGGAGCAGCATAAACATCAGTCAATTGAAAATGCAAAGGCAGCTATTTTTGACGTTGGTAATAAATTATCTAATCAATTAATTTCAGAGCATAAAAGAGAAAGTGATTTACATAAAGAAGAATCACAAAAGCATTTTAAGAATACTACTGAAGGATTATATAAAGATTTTTCTGCCTTGTCGGAAGTGATAGCTGGTTTAAAAGAGCAAGTTAATTCTTCTAAGAATTCATCTGATATGGTTTATCAAGCCCTTCTTGCTCCAAATACTGTTGGAAGTTTAGCAGAGATAACGTTAGAGAATATTTTAAAATCCTCTAATTTATTAGTCAATATTGATTACCAAATGCAATATTCAATAATAGACCAAGATAATAACCGTTTGCGCCCAGATGCTGTTGTGTTTCTTCCTGCTGATAATATTTTAGTTATTGATAGCAAGGCTTCAAAGTTTTTTCTAGAGCTTGGAAAAGCAAAAACAGCTGAAGAAGAGATTATAGTGAAGCAAAAGCTTAAAAATACAATGCGTCTTCACCTAAAAAGTTTAAGTGGGAAAGATTATAAACAAGCTATTGCGACGCATTTACAAAATAAAAAAATAAAACATATATCAACCTTAATGTTTTTACCAACAGAAAGTGCTGTAGAGAGACTGCAAGATATAGATCCTCAGCTAATTAGTGATGCTTGGCAAAATAATATTTTTCCAGTGGGGCCTATTGGGCTGGTTAATATATTGTCGCATGCAAAATTTCAAATAGGTGAAGAATTAAAGAATGAAAATTATCATGTAATTATAAATGAAGTTAGTAGCTTGCTTTATAATATTGCAAACTTATCTACTCATGCAAAGAAGCTGGGAAGCAGTATGTATAATTCAATTGGTTTTTTTGATAAATTTGCGGCAAGCTTTAATAGTAATATTATTTCTAAGGCTAAACGTATCGAAAAATTAGGGGTTGGAGTGAAGAGTAATAAGCAAATACCTGATATGATTGATCGCTACCAGGTTGTTCAGGGTAACAAGATGACGATGATTGAAAGCGAATCTCCAGCTGAAGAAGATGTTGATTCTAATCTTAACGAAAAATTAAGTGAATAAGATTATCCTTGGTTATATTATAAGGAGAAAATAATGAAAAATGATATTTATGTATATGATAAAGTGAAGATGTTGGTTGATTATTTAGACAAAAGACCTGAATCTTTCGATAATTTAATTCCCCATGTAGAAAATTTGCATAAGCTTAAGAAATCTGCTCTAAGAAATGATGATGAAAGTCTTCTTGAATATACAATGAGTAAAGGTTGGGAGTTTATGAGTGCAGCACTTCCAGCTATTGGAAGCGTTGGATTAAACTTTGTTGGAAGTGGAACTATTAAAACAATGTTTGAGCTTTATGCTCATTATAGTTTTGACAAAAATAGGCTAAAAGAAGGTTTTTTAACTAATGGATGTATAGAGCAGTTATGCAAACTTAATCCTCAGAAAACACTCCGTTTATTTGACTTAGCTGAGGCAGCAGGTATTGTAAAGCAAAGTCAAAGAGAAGTCTTTTTAAAATCTTTTGAGTTTTTTAAAGATCTTAATAATGAAGAGCTAGAAAACGTAAGTGATTGCTTTGTTGATTATATTAAGCAGCTTGAGTTATATGGAAAAACTTCAAAGAAATTACTTGAATCAAGAGTGGTTTTGCTTAGTTCTATTTCTTCTTGCATAAAATCTCCAGAGAAAGTTACTAAATTTCAAGAGTTAGTCAAATTAACTCTTGAAATGAACCAACGAGATAAACCTCCAGGGTCCTTAATATTATCTCCAAAGGTTATTAGTTGCGCTGTTGATGTTTCTCCGCAAATTGGAGGCGTTATGAAGCATTCTAAAAAAATAAAGAAGTTATTGGATGTTTATATCGATTATAATATTGCTTTGGAAATAAAAAATGAATTTATTGATGCTTCAAAGGATATTCTAAAGGATTCAGCTTTAGTAAAGGAAGAAGAGCTAGCAATTCTACAGAGTTTGAAGGAAAAAAATCCTAAGCAAAATATAACAGTTAGAAAGAAAATATATAAAGATACCTTAGATTTGATTCAATCAATTGCTCCAGAGATTAAAGAGCTTAACCTTAAGTTAGGAAGAGATAGAGAAATATTTAAAGAGGCAGTAAGTGAATTATTGAAAGAAAATCAATCGTTAGAAGCTGTTAAAAAAATAAAAAATTATGATTTAAAAGCTGATGAAATTATTGATTTTATAGAGAAAGTCACTAGCCCCAAAGGGATAGCTGCTATTTCAAGATATCTTGAGTCACCTTCTAAGATAAATTTTATACGAGTTGTTACTGATGCTCATTTAATTAAATGGTCCGCAGGAAGAGTGGTGGCTGCTTGTAAATATAGTAAACCTATTTCTATGCTAAAAAACAAATTAGGAGATAAGAATAGAGCAGTTAAGAGTAAACTTACTTCGATGGCCAAGCATATAAAACAAAGAGCTAAATAATTTACTTTAAAATATTCCTATGCTAGAATCTGCCTAATTTAAATTATATAGAGAATAAAATGACAATAAATATAGCTATTAATGGTCTTGGTAGAATAGGGCGTTTAATTTTAAGAGCAGTTTTTGAGCTAGATCGTGGTGAGTTTAATATTGTCTCAGTAAATGGTCCAGCTTCATTAGATGAGCATATTCATCTACTCAAATATGATTCAGTTCACGGTATATTTCCAGGAGATATTTCTTCAGAAGGTGGAGACCTTGTTATTAATGGTAAGAAAATTAAATTACAGCAAGAGAGAAATATAGAGAATCTAGATTGGACTGGTGTAGATATCTTGCTTGAGTGCAGCGGAAGATTTAATAATAGAGATGCAGCTTCTGCCCATTTAAAAAATAAGGCTAAGAAAATTATTGTTTCAGCTCCATGTAAAAATGCTGATAGTACTATAGTATATGGAGTGAATAATCAGGCTCTATTAAAAAATCATGAAGTTATCTCAATTGGTTCATGCACTACTAATTGTTTGGCTCCTATTGCTAAAGTTTTAAATGATAATATTGGTATTGAAGCTGGTTTCATGACTACTATTCACTCTTATACTAATGATCAAAGAATTCTAGATGGAAGTCATAAAGATTTGCGTAGGGCAAGATCTGCTGCGGTTTCTATGATACCTAGTTCTACTGGAGCTGCAAAAGCTTTGGGTATAGTATTGCCTGAGCTTGCTGGTAAACTTGATGGGTCTGCAGTTAGAGTTCCAACTCCAAATGTTTCAATGATTGATTTATGCTTTACAGCCAATAGAGATACTAGTATTGAAGAGATTAATCAAATAATTGCGAGTAATGCTAATTCTGTATTAGGTGTGGCCGAAGCTCCATTGGTTTCTGTTGATTTTACTCATAATAGCCATAGTTCTATTTTTGATCCATTTGAAACAAAGGTAGTAAATAAAAGATTTTGTAGGGTTATTTCTTGGTATGATAATGAATGGGGTTTTTCAGTTAGGATGCTTGATGTGGCTAAGTTATTTGCTGAGATAAATAATGCATAAGATTACTGAAGTAGATTATCAAAATAAAAGAGTCTTGCTTAGGGTGGATCTAAATGTTCCAGTTGTAAATGGCGAGATTTTAGATGATACTAGGATAACTAAAATTATTCCTACAATAAAATTCTTGCAATCTCAAAAAGCTAAAATTATTCTTATTTCGCATTTTGGAAGACCAAAAGGAAAGTTTGATAAAAGTTTTTCACTAGAATTTCTATGCAAAGAATTAGAAAAAAGGCTAAATAGTGAAGTTATTTTCTCTAGCGAAACTATTGGCAACTTAGCTGAAGAAATGTCTAATTCAATCGATTATAATCAAGTTCTTTTACTAGAAAATGTTAGATTTTATCCAGGAGAAACAGAAAATGATAGTGAATTTGCTAAGAAACTATCTAAATTAGCTGATTTTTATATTAATGATGCCTTTTCTTGTAGCCATAGAGCCCATGCTTCTATTTCTGGAATTAGAGATTTTATTCCAAGTTGTCACGGTATTTTACTTGAAGAAGAGATTATTAATTTATCACGTTATCTTTTAAAGCCAAATAAACCAATGATGGCTATTATTGGTGGAAGCAAAGTTTCAACAAAGCTTGACCTTCTCCATAGTTTGATTAATAAGGTTGATTATTTAGTTATTGGTGGGGCTATGGCTAATACATTTTTAAAAGCTCAAGGTTATGATATTGGTAGGTCATTTTATGAGCCTGATTTAGTTAATACTGCAGCAGAGATCTTAAAGCATAAAAATATTATCCTTCCAATGGATGTTGTGGTGGCAGAAAAAATAGCTGAAAATGAACCCAATATTATAGTTAATGTGAGTGATGTTCCAGAAAATCAAATGATTCTTGATGTTGGCCCCATTACAGTGGGCCATATAAATAAGCTTTTAAGTCTCTGTAATACAGTTATTATCAATGGTCCTCTTGGTGTGTTTGAGTATTTCCCATTTTCAATTGGAACCATTTCGGTAGCTCGCGAAATAGCTAGATTAACTAAGTTAGAAAAGTTAGTTAGTGTAGCTGGGGGAGGTGATATTGTTGCGGCTCTTTCCAAGTCAGGTTTATTTAATCAATTCACCTATATTTCTACAGCCGGTGGTGCTTTCCTTGAGTGGATAGAAGGAAAAAAACTTCCTGGAATAATTGATTAACTTCATTTGTTAATAAAGAATTAACCATTACAGACTAAAATATCTAGCTATTCTTTTTAAGAAAATTAGATATTTTATGTTTGCTAATGTTTTTAATCTATTTGTTACCACCTTTAAATCAATTAAGGCAATTGGTAGCATACGCAATAGCACAGACCCTGTTCTCAGTTTGATCGATGGTATTACGAATGCTAGTGATTTTATTATTCTTAAGCATAAACCCAAAGAAAAAGAAATGGAGGATAATATAATTTATTTTTATGGTGTTTCAGATAAGGTGTTTTATTTGAATAAAGAAATAAATTATAATAATCCTATTCAGGTGAATGAAAATGATTTTAGGGGCTTCAAAGACCTTAAAGGTGTATCAGTTTTTCAAAAAATTAAAGATAAAATAGCAGACAAGGAAAAAGAGTTAGATATATTTAGCAAGGGTGCTGTATATAGATTGTTATTTAGTAAAGGAAAGTTTGTTGCTGGAATTAAATATGCTTTTCATCGGCATATTGAAGTTCCTTATAAAAAGTTTGAAGATGGTTTTATTGCTAAACATGACTTAATATATAGAGCATATAAAAAGATATCTGGTGCTTTTTATAACTTATGTACCTTCGCTGTAAGTGAAACAGGTGCTCGTGCTTTAGGACTTACAGTTGCTGTTGGCTTAGCAGTTATTAGTGGAGGAACTTTTATGGCTGTGGCCGCAGGAGTTTATGCTGCTGGAATAGCTGTATCTCTTGTTAGGCAAACTATAAGCAAAGTTAAGTTAAATAGATTGAAGAATGAAGCAGATTTATTAGAAAGATATGCGTTAAGTTATAAAGAAAAACTGATTCTTTCTACAAAAAAAAATGTATATTTTAAAGATAATTTTCCTAAAGAAGAAATAAAGAAAAAGGCTCCTCTCACTGGCGTTCAAAAATGGGGTATTTCTTCTTTTAAGTATTTAACAGCTTTTGGTTTAGAGATAGGTGCTCCTGTTGCTGCTGCTGCTTTTGCTCCAATTTCTGCAGTTATGCATTTTACAATTTTAGTAGCTTCTGCGGCTCTGAGTTGCGGAGTGGGTGTTTATCTAAAGAAAATTGAGGATGATAAGAAAATAATTTTGAAAGATGTAATTAGAGATGCTAAAGATCATGCTTTTATACCTGATTATAAGAATTTAGAAGAGCTTAGAGAATATGTGAAGCTGGAAGATAATCGAGTGAAAGCATTAAAAAAACTTGAGATTCTTTCCAGCGACGTTAATCCTAATAAAGAATTTATAAGAATTTTAAATAATTTGGATGTAGATATTCCTTCGCCAAAATCTACTTTAAGAGAATATGCAGGTGCATTTTTTGAGGTGGTTAATCCTTTTGATAGAACCAAAGAAATTAAAGATTCACGAGATGTGTCTGAGCCACTAAAGAAACTTGGAGATGTTGTTAAAATGAATGATTTACATATAGAAATAATAAAAGAAGAAAGCATAAAGATTTTAGCTGCAAAAGTTAAAGTACCTAAGTTAAGTGGTATCAAGCAAAGAAATCGAAGTAATCTTCCAAATATAATATCTAGAAATTCTCAAGATATACGGCATTAAAGCAAAATTACTGTCTTTGCATTTAGATCAGATTCAATTTTAGTATTGACTAAAATATTTTTGCAACAGAACCAGTTCATACGTTTAGAATGAATCTGATATAAGTCTTGTTATCTCTAGATTAGCTTGATTACAAAAGTTATTATTTTCCAATGTTTTAATTTATAGCGTCATTTAGAACCTAGATTTATAAATGACGCCAGATTTTTATTTAGATAATTTCAGTATTATCTAAAATCAACCCTGCATAAGTTTCTACCAAACAAGTTGGTTCAAATATGCATTCATCCAGTCTGGCCTTAACTTCTGTATAATATTCAGTTGGATGAGCATCGCCATTCACTCTATGAGCATGATGCATTCTAGCTATTTCAACGAAATTATTAAGCCAAGCATTTTGATGGATTGCATTATTATCTTGGTTACCATAATGATGTTCTGGATGGAACTGAGTGGAATATCTAATACCATTATTTGATGCAAAAGACATAACTACATTATCTTCTGAAATAGCTCCTAACTGCAAATCATTACCTAGCTTGCCTTCAACTGCAGCATAATGATGAGCTGTGTCACCTTTAAAGCTTACTTCAGGAAGCTCACAATTTTTTAATGCATTACTTTGTTGTTCTTTAGTTAAGCTCATAAAATATGGCAATGTTCCTTTAATATAGTTTACTTGATGATGGCCTTGAGAATATCCATCTATTTTTTTTAAACTACCATCATGATAAAGTGAGAGATGCTGGGCCCCAGCACACATTCCAAGATATGGAATATTAAGATTATCCGAATATTCTAACATAGTTTGATAATGCATTTCTAATGGCGTTGGTGATAAGCAATCTTCTTTAGTAAACTCATTTTCTGCAGGAAAATTATCACCAGCTCCAGGGTTGATTACAGCATCAAACTGACTGAAGAAAGCTTTTCCTCCATCTTTAAGCATGTTTTCTCTAACTAAATAAAAATTTACATCTAAAAAATTCTTAGATATCTCTCTAGCAACAGACCAAAGACTAGTAGACCAAAAGCCTTCTCCATCACTAATAGCGATATTAGTTTTTGTTAAATCACTTGAAGGAGTAAATAAATCTACATCTTGCTTCAAAAGAGAGATTAATGGATCCTTACTCAATGCTATTGTTTTATTAGCTAATTCATTATTAGTAAGCAAATAATTTACTAATGTTTCTCCTGAACCTAAGTCCATATCTACATCATCAATTCTTTCTGAAGTTTCCTTCATTAAGTTATCACTTCCCTCTTCTGCATCTTCTGGCAGTAAATGTAATGGAGTTACACCAGAATTACTTTGAGCATAAAGATCAAATCCGTTTTTTACCATTTGCGCAGCAAGATTATAATTTTTACTAATCAAAGCTAAATGCAAAGGGGTATACCCATATTTATTTGTAAATTCTGCACCCCTATAATCCTCAATATCAGATGCTGAAGTATTACCATTAATAATTTCAATCTCTATTTTTGAAAGAGAAGTAGGGAGGCCATATTGAGATAATATATATTCATTAATTAATGAGGAATAATCAATAAAATTACTTGATTCTGATTCTGATTCTCCATGTGATCTAAATATTTCATATAACTCATTATCACTTGGAATATTAGGAATCTGCGATATTACTTTCGCCACACAATCAATACTTGACTGTTTTACTATGGCCACATATTCTAGAGTTGTTAAATTTAAGCTAATGCCATTTTTGATTAGCAAGTCTATGATTTCAGTATTATTATGACGCATGAAAGCATTAACTAATAAACCAAACTCTTCGTTTGGGAGTTTAGTGTTAACATCGGCACCATGAGATAATGCTAGTTTCAGCATATCTACATTACCATTCTCTGCTGCATATTTTAAAACGAAATTAGGGGCATATTCCTTATAAGATAGAGCAAGCTCCATTAACTGGTTATGTTTTTCACCAGCTTCTATATCAGTAATAATTCTTAATAATTCAGTATCTTTTAAGCCATGCTCCAACATATACCCGTAAGTTTCTTTCGAAAAATAATTAGGTATGTGATTAATCTCAACTAAACTAGCTCCCTTATCAACAAGAGCCTCCATTAACTTTATTTGTGAGGCAATAGCCCTCTCATTAGTATGATGGTGATTTATAGATAATATCTCTTTTACAGCTTCATTTAAGCTAGAAATATTGGCTAAAGCTAACTCTAATAACTCATCAGCTTTTTTTATATCTTCTATATCACTAATAGTCCTTAACAAGGAAGTAGCTTTTAATCCATGCTCCAACATATACCCGTAAGTTTCTTTAGAAAAATAATTAGGTATGTGATTAACCTCAACTAAACTAGCTCCTTTATTAACAAGAGTTTCCGTTAACTTTATTTGTGAGGCAATAGCTCTCTCATTGGTATGATGGTGATTTATATATAATATCTCTTTTACAGCTTCATTTAAGTTAGAAATATTGGCTAAAGCTAACTCTAATAACTCATCAGCTTTTTTTATATCTTCTATATCACTAATAGTCCTTAACAAGGAAATAGCTTTTAAGCCATGCTCCAACATATACCCGTAAGTTTCTTTAGAAAAATAATTAGGTATGTGATTAACCTCAACTAAACTAGCTCCTTTATCAACAAGAGTTTCCATCAACTTTATTTGTAGCTCATGATTATTAGGGTTATTATTAGCTAAAATTAATTTAGCTGCATTATTTAATGTTAAGCCATTATCTATAAACTTTTCTAAATCGGTAATAGATGCAGATAATGGCATTGAGTATATAGAAGAAAAATCTATTTTATGAGATAAAGCTAAATCTATTAGAAAATCATGCTTTTCTTGGTCTTGAAAAAAAATATCAGTAAAAATATTTTTGGCAGTAAGGTGATTGTTTTCGAATAAATATTGATAGGTATTAATTGACAAGCTAGTAGGATAATTGTACATATGATTATAATGTTTATTAGCTTCTAGCAATACTTTTAAATCTTTATGAAGATCTGCATTAGCAATTACTTCTTCTTTTTGTAATAAATTCGCTAAATCATATTTCTCCATAACACATCACCCCTTATTATTAATATTTTTGCATAGAAGTTATTTTAGTTAAATTAAATTAATTGTCAAGGTTCTCATCATGTGTATAAGTTCATAACATATGAGGCTTGATAAGCGGCTAGGATTCTTTGAGTATGCTCAATAGCTTTAAGTCATTTCAAGTTAAAATGAGGTCTGTTGCATTTGTGAATTATATTTAAATTTTTATCAAAATTAGATTTCTTAAGAATATACTGCCTCAACAATCAATTAATATGTTTAAAAAAACTCTCTGACTGCCGTTCTTACGTTTCGAGTTAATCTGCTAATAGCCTTGCATCTTTACTCTTAATAATCCAAGCCAAGATGAGAATCTAGTAAGTGTCTCAGAATGAATTTTATACAGAAGATAAGTTAGGTAGGTCTGGATCTTCGGGCATATAGCCCAAAGATAACAAAAGTGAGAGAGCAAATGTAAGGAAAGGAAGTGTATGAAAGGGAAGGGTGGAAGAAAAGAGGTGACTAAGATACGCATTATGAAAGGGGAGTAAGTAAGGCAAAGAAGAAAGGGAAGGAAGCAAGATAAGGCAGAAAAAGAGCAAAGTATTTAATTCTTTTACTCTGTTGGAATAGAGCCCACAGCTCCTGAAAATGGAATAGAGTTTCCTATTTCTTCGGCCAGGCTAACTAAAGATTCGCTACTACTATCTTCTACAAGTCCAGTTAAGGAGTTTATTTTAGTTCCTTCAGGAAAAAGACATTTACCTTTAAAATCAGGTATTCTTTTCAGTATTTCTGAGTCCGGACTTGGGGATCCGTAAAAGAGTGCTCGTGCAATAAACTCAGGTGTACTCATTTCTGGATTATTTTTTTCGTTTATTAATGGTCTATAGATGCGGCTATAAAAATAAGCCGCACCGATAAACATTAAAGTAAATGTAGCAAAGAAACTTATAATATATTGACCATAAGTTGTAAAAGATTCCTTCTTTTCTTCGTTTGAGTTAGCAGTCATTACGCTTCTACATTATCCACAGGAAGATTTTGACCTGACATTTCCACAGCAGTTTGCTGTGATTCTTCAAAAGAAACTCTTTTTTCTTCGATAACATCACTTATAGGAGTGCTAGGTCTTTCGGTAAGGCCATCATTATCTAGTTTTACAGGAGTATTTACAGGAGTAGTAGATAGGCTGTCTCTGCCTGATTCACTTTGATATTCTCTGTCGCTGCTATCTGCACCAGAAGGTGATCCTTGAGATTGATCTACAGTGCCTTCAAGGTTAAGTTCGTTTCTATCTCCTTGATAATCAACGCTCGCTGTGCGGGTTCTAGTAGATACTGTTCCACTTTCTTCTTCACTAAGATTATTATGCTGCTCTTCTATGTTTTGATCAGGAGTGCTTCTGCCAGACACAGAGTTAGAATCACTTTCAATCCTAGACATATCTAGATCATCTAATGTTTGCTCTGGACCAGAATTATGGCCATCACTTCCTATAATAATCTCATCTATTTCGTCTACTTTAAGTGCCCAAGCGTTACCGTTAATCATATCAAAGATACTTGAGGTAGCCCCAGATAGAGCTGAAACTATTAATTGTTCTTGAGTAGGTGTAAGCTGCTCTTGTGCAAACTTGATCATACTTCCTTTTAGACCTTCCCAAGCCACAGTTAATTCAGTGTTACTTGGTAAAATTACTAAGGCTGTGCTTTCTTTAGATGCTGTATTTAATAAAGAAATACATAATTCTGGTTTTATATAGCAAGTTCCTGCTATTAATGCTGTTGATGTCAGTGATCCAGCAAAAAATGTTGTAATAGGCCCATAATTATTTGAGCTTTTATTTTCTTGATTGTTTGTTTCTGTGGGCGTCATATAAATTTCCTATTTTATTGTGATAAGGTTAAGTAATCAGTATTTTAACTAACTATTAGATGAGTTATGACTTCTGTTGTCAATGCTTTTATTAGAATTTTTATATAAATATTAGACTAATAAAATTGACCTGATTGCTAAATTTAGATAGAGTAAGGTTATGTTTTAATAACAAAGTAGAGATTAGATGTTTAACATAGCCTTATTACTGTCATTTTTTTCACTGAGCAGAATTATTCTATTCATTTTTGCTTTATATCTACAACAGATAGATTTAAATGTTATAGATATATTCAAAACTATAGGATTAGGATTGATAAATGATTTAACTACAGTGTTTTATTTTTTATTTCCACTAGCTCTCTGTAATTTAATTATTCCTAAAAGATTAAGTGAAACTAGAGTTTTAAAGGCTTTTTACTCTTCATTATATTTTTTATTGATTGCTGCTTTATGCTTTTTAATAGTTGCAGAATTTACCTTCTGGTTAGAATTTAGCACAAGATTTAACTTTATTGCTGTTGATTATTTGGTTTATACTCATGAGGTTATTGGCAATATTAGAGAATCTTATCCTATCTTTATAATTATCCCAGCAATGATAATTACAAGCATTGTCATTTATTGCTGTTTATACTCTAGAATAAAAAAACATCTAGAAAAAACTGTAAGATTTTGGTGCAGACTTAAAAGATTTATATTATATATCTCCATTGCTTTTAGTTGTTTTTATTTTTATAACCCCAAAATTACTGACATAGATAATAATAACTATCTCAGTGAATTAAATAAAAATGGGCTTTATAATTTATTTTCTGCATTTCGTCATAATACAATTGATTATTTTAAGTTTTATAAATCACAAGATATAAATACTTCACTAGAAGATGTTTATCAATATATAAATCCAAGTGAAAATAGCCCTAAGACAATAGAAAGATATATTAAAGCTGAAGGCCCTAAAAAAGATTATAATGTTTTTTTAATTACTATTGAAAGTTTAAGTTCTTCTTTTTTGGATCAAGCATATCACGGTCCTTTAACCTCTAATATCAATGAACTTATTAAGCAGAGCGCATATTTTAGTAATTTTTATGCTACTGGAACTAGAACTGTAAAAGGATTGGAATCTCTTACTATAGGCGTTCCTCCACTGCCAGGACAATCAATTGTAAGAAGAAAGGGGAATAGTAATTTATTTTCTATAGGCTCTGTCTTAACTAAAGAAGATTATGATGTTAAGTTTATTTATGGTGGATATGGTTATTTCGATAACATGAACAGCTTCTTTTCTAAAAATAGCTTTAAAATATGGGATCGATCTAGCATTCCTGAAGAAGAAGTGAATTTTGCCAATATATGGGGAATATCTGATGAAGATCTCTATCAGCAGGCAATAAAGCAAGCTGACCTTTCATATAGTAATAATCAGAAGTTCTTTTCATTGGTGATGACAACTTCAAATCATCGTCCTTATACCTATCCCGAAGGAAAAATAAATATTCCTGCAAGTAGAGAAGGGGGAGTGAAATATACGGATTATGCTTTAGGGGAGTTTTTTAAACTAGCTAGAACTAAAGAATGGTTTGATAATACTATTTTTATAATCACTGCTGATCATTGTGCGGGGAGTGCAGGTAAAGTTGCCCTGCCACCAGAAAAATATCATATTCCTTTGTTGATTTATGCACCTAAAATTATTAAGCCACAAGTGATTACAAAGATTTCAAGTCAAATTGATGTTGCACCAACAATTCTAGGTCTGCTTAATATATCTTATGAGAGTAAGTTTTTTGGAAATGATCTATTTACTAAATCCTATCATAATGCTTTTATTTCAACATTTCAAAAACTTGGATATATTGAAAATAATAAACTTATAGTTCTTTCCCCAGGTATGGAGGTGAAAACATATAAAATATTAGAAAATAATAAATTAATGGAAACTAAAGAGAGCAAAACATTAGTGAGAAGAGCTATAGATTATTATCAATCAGCTTATTATTTATATAAAAATGGATTATTAAAGAATGAAGTTGAATAATTATAAAGCTTATATTGAATTAATGAGGTTTAGGCAGCCTACGGGAATCTTTCTCCTTCTATGGCCATGCTTAATAAGCCTTGCTTTTGCTGGGCGTGGTTATGTGGATATTGGGATTGCTATTATCTTTATAATTGGTAGCATCCTTATGAGAGGAGCTGGTTGTATTATAAATGATTTAGCTGATAGAAAAATTGATATTAAAGTGGAGCGGACAAAAAATAGACCTATAGCTACTGGAGAAATATCTGTTCCAAGCGCATTAAAGTTTTTAATCTTATTACTGTTATTAGCTGCAAGCCTATTATTTTTCTTAAAGCCTATGGTAATTATCATTTGTTTGTTATCAATGTTTTTGGTGGTTCTTTATCCTTTTTGTAAAAGATTTACCTATTGGCCCCAGCTTTGCTTAGGAGTGGTTTTTAATATTGGTGCTTTAGTTGGCTGGGCTTCAGTACATGGAAAAGTTTCTACAGCAGCAATTGCATTTTACATTGGCTGTATATTCTGGACTCTGGGATATGATACTATTTATGCTCATCAAGATAGGGAAGATGATTTAAGTGTGGGAGTTAAATCTACAGCAATAAAATTTGGGAACAAAACCGTTAAATATGTGAATTGGTTTTATACTATAACTGCTACAATGTTTGTTTTTGCAGGGAGTTCTGCAGGGTTGCCTTATAACTTCTATATATTAGCTACTCTGCCAATAGCAATCCTTTTTTGGCAAGTTAACACACTAGAAATTAATGATGGGAATAATTGTGCTCTACGTTTCAAATCCAATGTTTTAGTTGGTGGGCTAATGTTTTTATCTGTGATTATTCCTAAATGGTTAATATGAAAAAAATTATATCTCTTATTCTCTTATTGTTTTCCACCTCTGTTCTTGCCAGAGGAATGCAGGTGATTAGTGATGCTGAAACAGAAAATGTTATCAAAGAATTTATTACTCCTCTTGTAAGGGCTGCTAATCTTAATGTAAATAATATTGAGATTAGAATTGTAAATGACCCTGAAATAAATGCTTTTGTAACTAATGGAACTCATGTTTTCATTAATACTGGATTGATAATTAAGTTCAAAGAGGATCCTAATGTATTATATGGAGTTATGGCGCATGAAATAGCCCATATTTATGCTGGTCACCTAATCGCTAAGCGTTCAGAATATGAGAACATGTCCAATGTTGCTGTTGGTGGAACAATTTTAGGTCTGGCTTCTATTTTAGCTGGAGCCCCGGAAGCTGGAGCTTTTATAGCAACTGCTTCAAGTGCTGGAGCGGTAAGTAACTTACTCAGATATTCACGTATACATGAAACAGAAGCAGATAAAATTGCTGTTAATCTTTTGTATAAGACTCATAATAATGGGCAAGGACTAATAAAGTTATTTAAATATTTGGCTAATACTCAGAGAATGTATGACCTTAATCCGTATGCTATAACCCACCCATTAAGCTATGAGAGGGTGGCTAGCGTTGAAAATGCTGTTAGCAATAAATTAAATAAGTTCGGTGATAATATAACTGCTAAAACTCGTTTTG
>Ga0129324_10000573_pt1 | contig 26433 bp, 31 predicted proteins | sample CPBDNA_7_FD_96879 | JGI IMG/M metagenome (GOLD analysis project Ga0129324, IMG submission 96879) | Freshwater to marine salinity gradient microbial communities from Chesapeake Bay, USA - CPBay_Spr_15_0.2_DNA | ecosystem: Environmental > Aquatic > Marine > Coastal | place: USA: Chesapeake Bay...
AAGGAAATATTAGAAGGTAATATGCCTATTAATTATTTTATTAATAAATCAACAGATCTTATGAAAATATCAGTAAATAAATTACATAATACATAATAATCTTATGATTTACAATTATAGACAAAGAGACTATATATCAAAATCAATAATTAATTTTGGAGCATGGGAACCAAATATTACTAACATTTTCAATAATATTATTGAAAATAATGTAGTATCTAGTAATCATACTATTATAGATATTGGTTGTAATATAGGATATTTTTCATTAATATGTGCAAAACATAACAATGTTGCTAATATTTATAGTGTAGATGGAAATGCTACGAATATTAATATGTTGTCTTTGTCTTGTAAGCGAAATGGATTGTCTAATATTACTTTGATTAACAAATGTATTTCTGAGAAAGTATCCCATTTCAAACCATCTAATAAAGAATTTGCTGAATCAGTTGGTAATATAGGGGGGTTGTCATTTGAAGAATCAAATGATATGACTGGTGTTATTTCAACATCAATCGATAGTTTAATTTCCGAAAACAAGATTAATCGTGTTCTTATTATGAAGATAGATATTGAAGGAGGTGAATTAAGTGCTTTGAAGGGTGCTATAAACAGTTTAAATACAAATGTAATTGAAAATATTATAATAGAAATATCACCAAAATTTAACAACGATGGTAAACAAGTATTGGAGATTTTAAAAGATGCCAACTATAATCTGTATAATATTCCACATCAAGAAACTGGTTTATTGAATCATAATAAATCTTATTTACAACAAATAATGAACAGTCCTATACAAAATATTACTACATTTCTGACTACAATTAAAATACAAACGAATGTTTTAGCTGTAAAAAAATAGAGTATGAAAAGACCTAAACTTTGAATACATTTTAGCGTTTGACCGTGTCATTTTAAATCTGTAAAGGTGTATATGAATAAAATTATTATTATTGCTGATTGGTTAATAAACTATATTACTAAAGAGCCATATATGTTTTCTAAACAATTACAAACGCATTATGATTGGACAATTATAAAGTTGAGTATGTTAAATGTTGAACAAGTAAAGCAAAGAAAATCCATCGTTTTATGTATCACTTATGATAGTTTAGATATATCTGTTTTAAAATGTGAAAATATTACTCTGGTTTATAAGATAGATGATTTATATCCATACAAAGACATTCGAAAAAAATGTATTGATTATGCAAATATATTAATTAGTCCTTATCAATATCTTTTTACAGAAGAAAAAATAATTCAAATGTATCCGTCAATAAAGTCCAAAGAAAGTTATCATGTTCCATACTCGGCAGTAGATTCATTTTATAAAAATATAGAATTTAATAATACACCAACAGAAAAGATATTTGTATCTGGAGCAGTTAGTGATGTATATCCATTAAGGCAGTATATCTTAAGATATGCCGAATATATAGAAACATTAGAACATCCAACATACAAACATCTTAAACATAAAATTATTGATGAAGTATATTACAAAAAAATATCAGACTATTTATGTTGTTTTACTGACGCTTTAGTATATAAATATGTACTATTGAAAGTGTTTGAAATATGTAGTGTAGGTTCCTTATTATTATGTGATGAATTAATTCAAGATGAATTATATCGTATAGGATTTGAAAATAATGTTAATTATATATCATGTAATAAAGAAAATCTAGAAACAAAACTGAAATGGATTTTAGATAAAAAAAATAGGAAAATAGTAGATGAAATTAGATTACAAGGTATGATTTTAGTTAGAAATAATCATAATACAAATAATCGTTCTGAAGCTTTTAATTCATTAGTAAATAATAAATACTTTACAGGTAATATATAACAAATACTTTCTACATGTTCAATATTGTATTTCGTTTAAATATATAAATTTATAACAAATTTATATATTATAATGGCTGACAATAAGACAGTATTTGAATATATATATAATAATAAATTATGGAATAATGGTAGAAAAGATATACCATTATCCGGACCAGGTTCGTCATTAGAAAATACAAAACAATGTTCGTCAGTTTTGAATAAATTTATATATGATAATAATTGTAAATCAGTTTTAGATTTAGGATGCGGTGATTTAACATGGATTTCAAAAACCCCTTTTTTTAATGATACCTCTATAAAATATACAGGAGTTGATGTTGTAGAAAGTCTAATTGTTTCACATTCAACTATTTATCCAGAAAATACCTTTATATGTAAAGATTTAGTAAAATATACTAATGTTGAATTTGCATCTTTAATAATCATTAGAGATGTTATATTTCACTTAAAAAACGAGGAAATTCTTTCTATTTTTGAGAATATAAGAAATAACTTTGACTTTTTATTAATAACAAGTTGTAAAAATGATATTAATACGGATAATTTTGATAAATCGCATTTTTCACAAAAAAATATACACTGCGAACCATTTAATAAATCCCATTATTTTGAAAAATGTATAGATGAACCGGTATTTAAACGAAATGTTTATATTTATACCCATGATAATTTTTACAAGTAATTTCATATCATCACTTCATCACTTCATCATATCATCATATCATCAATAAGTGCGTTTAAATCATATTCGCGAGTCCAACCTAACTCAGTTTCCGCCTTTGTTGCGTCACCTAGTAAGAAATCCACTTCACAAGGTCTAAAATATTTCTCATCGATTTTGACTAATATTTTACCCGTTAATTTCTCTCTACCTACTTCATTTATACCTTCACCTGACCATACAATATCTTTACCAACTTTCGCAAAACATCGTTCTATAAACTCTCTTACTGTATATGTTTCTCCAGTGGCTAAAACATAATTATCTGGTTTCTCTTGCTGAAGCATAAGCCACATTCCATAAACATAGTCCTTTGAATGTCCCCAATCACGCTTACTATCAATATTACCCAGTTTCAATACATAATCCGGTTTCTTTACCCTTTCTTCTTCAAAATTGTCGTTATGTAAAACACTTTCATGTGAACCAATACAATCAGCCAATTCTTTTTCATATTGTTTTTCTTGTTCCACTATCTTCTTGACACCATTGACAACTTTCATCGTGACGAAATTCTCCCCTCTTCTTGGACTTTCATGGTTAAAAAGTATTCCGTTACACGCAAACAGGTCATACGCGTCGCGATAGTTATTCACTAAATAGTGACTATAAACTTTGGCACAGGCATAGGGAGATTGAGGATTAAATGGAGTCGTCTCTTTTTGTGGTTTTTCCAAGACGGCTCCAAACATTTCACTCGTTCCCGCTTGATAAAATCTGGTCCGCTGTATAACATCTGGTGGCAATGTGCGAATTGCCTCCAATAATTTCAATGTACCTAGCCCATCAATTAATGACGTATATTCGGGAATTTCAAAAGAAATCTGTACATGACTTTGCGCCGCCAAATTGTATACTTCGAACACTTCAAATCCCTCATTTTCTCTCGTCATTTTAGTAATGTAATTGGTTAGAGATGAACCATCCGATAAATCACCATATTCCAATATAAGATTATCCCGGATATGATCTAGTCTGGTATGTGAATAAAGAAGTGACGTTCTTCTAACAATTCCATATACTTTGTAACCTTTTCCAATAAGTAATTCCGCCAGATAAGACCCGTCTTGACCAGTAATGCCTGTTATAAACGCGATTTTTGCCATGATTATATTTGAATACGTAGATTATCATTTAAATATTATATATTGTTTAAACATATAATGGAAATTACAAAATATAGTAATATATGTGACAAATATAAAAAACAAATAGAAAAAGAATGTATTATATTTGAAAATCGTATAATCAGTGTTTCCAATAATGTATTTCCAAGAGATAAAATACAAATAAAACAGTCTGAATGCGATTTATTACATATATTATACTCTAACTGTTTGATTTTTCAAAAAAAGAAGAAGGAATAATAATCTAAAAGTCGTCACTAAAATCAAATACATCGTCCTTCTTTGTCTTGTCTGCTAAAGCATATTCGGCAACGCGTTTTTCAAAGAAATTTGTTTTTCCTTCTATGCTAATCATCTCCATAAAATCAAATGGATTCTTTGTACCGAACATCTTGTCATGTCCCAACTGAACAATCAGTCTATCTGCTACAAATTCGATATATTGACACATTAGTTCGCTATTCATTCCAATTAGACGACATGGCAAGGCATCACATATGAATTCCTTTTCTATTTCGACTGCCTCTTTAATAATTTCAATGACTTTTGCCTTGTTGACCTTTTTATTTAATTTACTATATAATAGCACAGCAAATTCAGTGTGTAAGGCTTCATCACGACTGATGAGTTCATTCGAAAAAGTTAAACCTGGCATAAGACCGCGTTTTTTAAGCCAGTATATAGAGCAAAATGCCCCAGAAAAGAATATTCCTTCGATACACGCAAACGCAATTAGACGTGTCGCAAAAGAACTTCGTTTATCTTGAATCCATTTTATTGCCCAGTCGGCCTTTTTCTTTATACATGGAAAATTATGAATGGCATGAAATAACATTGTTTTTTCTTCTCTATCTTTAATGTAGGTATCGATGAGTAAACTATAAGTTTCACTATGCACGTTCTCCATGGCTATTTGAAAGCCATAAAACGCGCGTGCCTCTGACAATTGAACCTCGCCCATAAATCGCGCGGCCAAATTTTCCAATACAATTCCATCAGATGCGGCAAAAAAGGCCAATATCATCGAAATAAAATACTTTTCTTCTTTTTGTAAGCCTTCCCAATGCGCCATATCCTTGGACAAATCAATTTCTTCTGCTCTCCAAAAACAATCCACCTGCTTTTTATACATTTGCCATATAGATTGGTCTTGAATTGGAAACATTACATAGCGGTTATCGTCTTCTTGTAGCAATGGTTCATTCACTGGTTTCGACATCCTAAATATTATAGACATAGATTTTTATATTGATTCTATTATGTTATATAATATGATATTTGCTATATATTATCTACATTATGTAGAGGTCATTATAAAAAATAATAAAAATAAATTTACTATGTAAGTAAAAAATAAAAATAGTATTATATTATAGTATAATAATAAGCAAACATGAATTTAGCCATAAGAGACCATACAATATTTCAAATGAAATCGGAGTTAGAAAACAGAAAAAAAATGTTATGTGCCAAGAGGCGTCAATTGAGAGAAAGTTCTCAAGAAAATGAATTACTTAAAGATGTCGTGGCAGATTACGACCGATACCATGAACATTTGATTTCGCAAAAAGAAAAAAAGGTTGTTTTTTTCCAAATGTTAAATCAATATATCGACAATATTACACGCGAATTAAGATTAACAGACAACAAACTAAAAGAATCTAAATATGAACAGAGAGATATTATGAAAGAAATAAATATACTGAAGGGAGAATTGGATGATTTAGTAAAAGAAGGAAATGATTACGAAGCTGACGTGTAATAGAATTTGTAAAACACTGATCAAATATATCAAGCAAATGATGTAATTACAATTGTATCATTTGAACAATTGTCTTCACCTAGAACGTCAGACGGACACGCGATTTGTTTATCAGGAAGGCCATCATTAGAAGAGGACATGGACCAACATGTAAAGACACCTGCTAAATAATTACCACTTTCACACTGAAGAGAAACCATGTTGGGGCCACCAAATGTATTGCGAATTTGTTCGGCGGATATAGTATTGCCTACATTTACAGTGATTATAGGTGGTGTACCGAATGATTTACTTAGGTTGATTGAAGTGTTGAAATATTCATATTGATTAAGAGGTGAACATGTACCGTGTTTGGTCCATTCATGTTGCCAAAATGAATTATAATCTGACGCAGTCGTGTTTGACTTGACATTGGGCCAATATTGATTCATAGTATCCATACCAATCGCTTCAACCACACTATTATCAAATGGTTCATTTGTACACGTAGACGGATAACCACCGGATGAGTATTGTGGCCATAGTCCGTGAATAACAAAATTTGTTTCCCAAAATGTTTGAGGACTAGTACACTGGGACCAAGACGGATTGGTATAACAACTTTCGGGTTCCCATATGTAAGCAAATACGTACATGTCTGCTATATTCTGTTTGAGTATACTAAGTGATTCATCAGTGGTAATCAATAGTTTACTGGAAACAATACCAATATGTAGTAATAATTGTAATAGACTAAACTGAAATATATTCATCTTATATGTGTGTATATGTATTATATGTATACATTTATTATATTTTTAGACAACATAATGAACCAGTGTTAGAAAATTCATAAGCATTCAAAATTATTATATTATATATTATAAGCATAGGTATACACATATAGATGAGTAGAAATCAAAAAGATATCACAATAGAGGAGATTGGTAAATTACTACAACGCGAACAAAATCGGATAGAGAGCATGGAGAATACGTCAACCAAGAGTAGAGAGAAAATACAAAAAATAAATAGACAATTGGATGAACAAGAAAAACAAATTGTTGAAATTATTACAAATATTGCCTACGCACAACAATCCATTGATAATTTAGAAGATTTCAACGAAAACGACGATAGTAATTTTACAATTCAAATAAATGACATATTAGCAAATATGCGCAAAATTCGACTAACGCTTGCGAATGTAATAAAGACAAACTAATGAATTGTATTGTATGATATTGATACACTATAAATAAACTATAAATATATATATGGTAGTACCAAACATATTTATGTTATATACAATATTTTATATCAATATAGTATATAATAATGGCTTCGCCGGTCAACGACTATAAAGATACGTTAAATAAAATGGCTAATTTAGATTCATTGTCTAAATTTATAGTTACGCAAAACATTGCGTTAGATACTAAGCGTGGATTATTAACAAAAACATTGACCAGTATGCAAGCACAAATAGCCAAGATTAGAGATCAAATTGATAATATTCGTTCCAAGGGGGCTACTGCTACTACAGAAATGAATCAGGTAATTAAGGCTTCAGACGCAAAACAACAACAAGCACTTGAGAACATTCAAAATAACATAAAGGCTTTGGTTAATATGGATAAATTAGAAACATCTATTAAAAATTTAGAAGGCGATATTAACGCATTAACTTCTGCTGCTGGAACAGGGATGAACCCATCTGCTGCTGCGTTTGTTCCTGGTGCTGTTCCTCCTCCTGCCCCTGGTCCTGGTCCTGGTAGTAGCGGACAAGCAGGAGGTTATACGTATGGTAAATCTAGAAAGAGAGAAAAGGGTCGTAGAAGACGAACAAAAAACTCTAGAAAAAAGGGGTATAAGCGTCGTTAAATTTAGCAGAACAGACCAACAAACAAAACTAACCGAAAATAAATGAAACCGCTGCGCTATTTATTTGACATGTAATATGTATGTATTATATGCCCAATGTAAATTTAATATTACACTCAGATGGCCATTTACCATGTATTTCTCTATATTTTAAGTTATTTATGTTCATTCTATTTTGTATTCTTTTTCTATAAATTTCTCTCCATCTTCGTTGGATAACCCGTAGCCAGTGTGTTTTATTTACACCGACAGAGTACTTGTCCCATTCATTTTCACCAATTGAAATGATGCTTGGTTTAATAATTTGAACTGTAAGCTGGGAAGGAGTTCGCATAATATCTTTGTAATTTCTGATAAACGGATGAACCTCCTTGATATTCATTTCAGATTCAAGCTTATCCAAATAATTACTGTAATTCTTACCTATATTTTTAACATCTTTATTGATAACATTTATTTTTTCGTAAAACTGAGTTAGTGGAATTGAATCCAATATCAAATAGTGACCATATAAATGATGGTGCTTTTTATCCAAAATACCGTGTTTTAGCGGTAAATATGGTTCTAGAATAGCCAATTTATAATTAGACATATTGTTGTTATTGTGTATAGTTTATTTACAACTATATTTATTAATCAATTTTTATTTCATTTACACTTTCAAGTTTCAAGTTTTAAGATTTATGGTATATATTTCATTTCTCTTTCTCTTTCTCTTTCTCTTTTTCTTTTTCTTAGTCTATTATATATAATAATGAAACTAGCTTTGCCAAAAATGGATAAATTATTAAACGACAAAAATGTTCTATATGTAGTTTTTGTAGTAGCAATATTAAATATATTGGGTTATCTATTGGTTCAAAATATAGACGCAGTCGCCTTCTTTTTAATCGTTGGGTTTCTATCAACATACTTTAGTAAGAATATGATTGTAGTTCTTATAATTGCCATAGTATCAACATCTATTTTTAATTCTACCAGAGGCAGATATGTAGAAGGTATGTCGACGCGACGAAGCGAGAAAAACAAAAAAGATCCAGAGGCTGACAAGAAAGCAGATATGCATAAAAAGACATCATCTAAAGATGCGGATGCGGAAGATAAAGAAGTCGAACCAGAGGGCATGACAAATGTTACCAATAAAGCAAAAAAACCGAACAAGTTAGATTATGCTGGAACACTGGAAAAGGCATATGAAAATCTTCAGAATACAGTTGGTAAAGGAGGTATTGAAGGTTTAACCAGTCAAACCAAAACACTTTTAGATCAACAAAAGAATCTAATGGACAACATTAAGGGTATGGAACCTTTCTTACAAACAGCCGAGTCTTTTATGAATAAACTAGATTTAAGTAGTTTAGAAGGGCTTGGAGGTATGCTTTCTAAATTTACAGGGAAAAAAGAATAAAATACAAAACACGTGTTTGTTATACTAGGTTGTATGAAGTATTCAAAAAATTATATATTATTATCATGTTATAATATATAATAAATAGAATGTCAAAGTGTCCTCCAGGTGTAATCTGCTTTGAGAATTTTACATTTACCTTTGTTATACTTGCTCTATTGGTACTTATTTATTTTATTTACACAAGACAATCATATCCATATAGTAATAAACAAAATAACAATATGAGGATAGCAGAGAACTCTACAACTGATTATAGTAGACCGGTAGGGTCAAGCAATAATCAAAATTTAGGCTCATTATTTGGTCTATTTCCTAGACCAAGTTATTCCTTCTCAAATGTTCAAAACGATGTATTATTAAATCCGTATACACCCCCCCTTAAAGATGAACGTGTTATAATGTCAAATGACGTTCGAGGCGGTATACCTATTAATATAAATACACGTGCAGTAGATACAAATTATAGACAGGTAGGACTGTTAAAAAGAATGAACGGACAAGAGCTGTTGTTACCTTTAATGGGTAGACCGTTGTACGTTGGTCGTGATAAATGGCAGTACTATACTATGAATGACAGCAATAATCAGTTAAAATTGCCAGTTTCATTCAAATCAAAAAGCTGTACAAGTGAATATGGATGTGATGAAATATCTAACGGAGACACGGTTTATGTAGACGGCCTGAACGCAACGTTTCAAGCGACCTTATATGACAATGCTACTATGAGATATCTTCCATTTGTATAAGTAAACGTAATTCGTAATCCAAACATATGAGTATTTATTTACATACTATGGCTATGTTTCAATCTATTATCTACATTTAGGTGTTGGTTGTCTTGGTGTAACTGATTATTTCTACAAATGCTTGTACAGAATACTTTATCAGAATACATAAATATGGGGGTTTCTATTAGTGCATAGCAAAACCCGCAATAATAATTTTTACTGACATAACTACTAGACTTGGGGAGACGTTTAGTTTTAGATACATGTAAATTACTTTTAACGTACAAATATTGTTTATTAGCTGGTATGTTTAAACTAGCTTCTTCGTCAAAATTATCTTCGGTATCGTCTTCATGTTCTTCATCACGATTACCATCATTAAAATCGCATTCGTCGTCTTGACTCAAGTAACATAAGTCAGGACTACTAATATAATAATTCTCTTTTTCCGAATAAAATGGGATACAAACTTTGTTTTTTATATAAGCATACAATCTATATATATAATTGAATATCACCATTGTCAATTGATTACTTTTATTATAAGGGGCTATCTTTATATTGAATTTTATAAAGTAATCAATTTTATGTTTTATGTTTTTACTACCGACTATCTAGTTTTACTTGGTTGCAATGTTATTTAGTGTTTCATTTGCATTGTTATTGGCATAGTTTCTAACTATAACTTCCGCATTTCTAGGAATAACAATATCTACACTAACACGTTTTAATTCGCTGTTAACATCATTTTCATTAACATTGACTTCAATATTAGTATTTGTCTCTGTCTCTGTCTCAGTCTCTGTCTCTGTCTCTGTCTCTGTCTCTGTCTCAGTCGGTTCGGTTTTGCCGTCAGTACTATCACCGGTCTCATCACCCGTCTGTTCTGATTTAGCGGATTGATTACATAGTTCGTTATACTTGTTAGTAAAGGCCTGGAATTTAGAGGTGGAGTCTTCCGAACAACCTATATTTTTATCAGGATGTAATTGTAACAACATTTTTTTTTTATTATCAACGTTACATGTGTTATTTTTATTTTCGTCAGTAAATAATGTATCTATATCAATATCTTTAGATGCGCATCTTGTGGATGATTTTTGTTGTTCGGACTGTTCTGTTGTTGGGTTTTCACTAGTTTCTTCCATCCTTGGATATTTTTGGTTTAGATTTGTCATATACAGTTTTAGAGCTGCATCTATAGAACTATGACATTTTCCTTGGTTTGTATTTAGGTCTTTCTTCTCTAATTCTATGTATTCCAATATTTTTTTGTCTGCCAATACTTTTGTATCTGGAACTAGGTTATAGTTCAAGTTACCTACGAACAAATCTCTACATTGTGATAATATGGTAAATTCTTCTGGAAATTTGCCAAACTTTTTTTCAAATTCATCTATATATTGGCTCCATTTTTCCAAAATAGCGGTTGTATTTTCTTGTGAGCAATATAATAGTGATAAGTCTATATTGTGATATTTTCTCTCTGCCTCTTCAATATCACTGGGTACATCCGTATCTATTTTAGATGGATCACATTCGTATTGTTTCAAACTGTCACTGATTGTATGGAGTGACGATTGAGTATTAGCTTCAGCATTTGTATTAGCTTCAACCTCCACTTTAGGTTTAGGTGTAGTCTCGCCCGTATCCTTTTTATCAGTTGCTACACGTATTTCATTTGCCACACTCGTTTTGTTTTCATCATCCTTCCCTCCCACGAGTTTACGATATATTTTCAACGTTTTACTCTTAAGATGCGGATTGCGTCTATTTTTTTTATTCGTGTTCTCATGTGCGCCTTTTTTTCTTCTTAAATTATATTTTTTTCTTGAAGCATTCCGTTTTAATTTTATTTTGTTTAATCTATTTTTAGAAAGTTTCATGTATATAATACTTTAAGAAAAGTATTTATTTCGTATTTATTTTATAAAGTTATATTAATATGTCATCGCCAATTAATGAAACATGTAAAAACGCAACAGCTCCAGTAAACATATCTATGAATAATATTAGTGGACCATGTGTTTTAAAATGTGATTATAACTATAAGTATGGTGTATATTCTCCTAATATCACCAATCACAGCAATTACTTATCTTTAAATTATTCTGGAAAATCAAACCCCGTAAAATATAATGGCGAAAATTACAATGTAAATGGAATTAGAATATATCATCCTTCCTTACACACATATAACAATTCAACAAACGCCGACGGCGAGATAATGATTCTTCACGGCGGACCCGGAAAAAATTTAATTGTATCTATTCCATTTGTTGTTGGTGGAAAGACAGACAAAGGTTCTTCTCAATTATCCGCTTTATTAGCTGAAGCCGCACTAAGAACTCCAAACAATAAAGAGACGGCAACCGTGTCTATCGGTAATTTTTCGTTAGATCATTTTATACCTTCTAACAAAGGTTTGTTTTCTTATAATGGCACATTACCATATAATCCATGTAACGGTTCCTATCAATACGTTGTATATAGTTTAGACAATGCGCTAAACATCGACGCGAAGATATTAAATAATTTTAAAAAAACAGTGACCGCAAGTGAGAATATTACTATCAAGACAAATAGTGTGTTTTACAATAAAAATGGAGCAAATTCATCTAATAATGACGATAATATTTATATCGATTGCCAGCCTGTAAACGAAGAAGGTGAATTGCTTGTTCAAGAAGGCCCTGGAGGTACGAATACGGATACCAGCACAATGGGACCATCTATCACCATGGAACAAATAGAACCATTTTTGTACGTAATTATAGGAATAATAGTCGCATCTGGTATTGTTTATGGCGGAAAATATATATTTAAAAAACTGAGGAAGGAATAATAATTTGCTGTATATAGTTTAGAATGACTTTTTGTAAATAATGGTGTTATTTACAAAAAACTTACAAATTACAAATTACAAATTACAAAAATGTATTATTGACTACATAATAGATGTTGTGTCTTGAATATCCATAGCATCATGTGTATCGTCACTCGATGGTTTGTAATTGAGATTACTAGGTCCGGCTGTTTCTACTAAAGGAGCCATTTGTTTAACAACTTCTTCCTCTAACGTTACCGGAAACTGATTGAAAGCAGTAAAATGTCCGCTTTTTTTAGTTTCACTCGGCAAATATCTCTCAATCGCAAGACTACCGGTAGAGTGACTGGAACGGCGAATTAATTCATATGCTGCGAATAATCCAACTACGCCAACAATAGAATGAGAATACGCAAACAAATAAAACGCTGCCAAAATAACAACAATATTACCGTAAATATTGTCTATTAAATTAGCCAACATAGGTGGTGTCGGAACATTTAATACGACATATAAAATTAAAACAGTCAGTAAAACGAGGTGATGATAATTACTCTTCTTGAACAAATTTTCGTAAGATTCCATATATCATATTATTATATTTTTTATTTTTTCAATACCATTTTCTAAATATTTAAATAACACGATATTTGATATTTGAGATTTGAGATTTGAGATTTGATAATTGTTATTTTATGGTAAAATTGAATAATTGTAATCATGTTAAATACAATTAATATACATATACAAGAATAGTCGTATCGTATGAGCTACTTGGGAAAAAAAGGTTATTCCATTTTAAAATCCAATTTGAGTGCGAAAGAGCAATTATTTATTCGTGACGAATTAACTGTCAAGGCCTATATTCCTAAATCACCTGTTCAACCAGAAGCCTTCTCTATTTACAGAGAGTCGCCAAATAAATTTTACGTTCCGCGATATTTTGGACAGGACAATTTTGGCGATTTTAAAGAAAACAAGTTGTCTTTGGGTGACGATATAGACGTTGAGTTCAAGGGAGATCTAAGAGAATACCAAATAAATATTGTAAACAAATATGTTAATTTTGTAAAGGATAGTGGTGGCGGGTTGTTAGACGTCGACCCCGGGAAAGGTAAAACAGTAATGGGACTATATATTATATCTAAATTAAAAAAGAAGACACTTGTCATTGTTCACAAGTCGTTTCTTTTGAACCAATGGATAGAGAGAATTCAGCAATTCTTACCCACTGCTAGAGTGGGAAAAATTCAAGGTCAAATCATAGATATAGAGGATAAGGATATTGTCATTGGGATGTTACAGTCACTTTCGCAAAAAGACTATCCTGACGACTTATTTGATAGTTTCGGTCTTTCCATCTATGACGAAACACACCATTTGGGTGCGGAAGTATTCAGTCGTTGTATGATGAAAACGATTACAAATTACACACTTGGCTTGTCTGGAACAATGCAGAGGAAAGACGGATTAACAAAAGTATTTAAAATGTTTCTAGGTGATATTATTCATAAAGAAAAAACAGATACAACTGAACATAAAGTTATCGTAAAGGCAATTCACTATAAAGTAGATGACGATGAGTTTAATGAGATAAAATATGATTATCGCGGAAATCCATTATACAGCACGATGATTTCCAGGTTGTGTAATTATAATCATCGCTCGGAATTTATTTTAAAAGTATTGGAAACGGAATTGAAACAAAATCCAGAACAACAAATAATGATTTTAGCGCATAACAAGTCATTAATTACCTATTTACACAACGCAATTGAACATCGTAGCATAGCTACTGTGGGGTACTATATTGGTGGGATGAAAGAAGCTGATTTAAAAATAAGTGAGGGGAAAAAGGTGATTATAGCGACTTATGCTATGGCATCAGAAGGGTTGGATATCAAAACATTAACTACGTTGATTATGGCTAGTCCGAAGACCGATGTGTGTCAATCGGTTGGTAGAATTTTAAGAACAAAACATACATCCCCCCTAGTAATAGACATTATTGACAATAATGACATATTTGAAAAACAATGGCATAAGCGAAGACAATATTATATGAAACAAAAATATAACATTATATCGTGTGACAATCATAGTTATATCAAAAATCAATGGCAAACAACATATGACCCTGATAAAAGTGTAGAGAGTTTAAAAAAAATAAAGAAAACGGAGGAACCGCTAAAAGGTGTTTGTTTAATTAGCTTATAGTCACGTAAATATACAGTAATTACTTACACCTAACAGTGATAATAACAAAATAAACAACCGATTAACTATTTTTTACATTGATTGAATATTTACTTGTAAACTATATTGTAGGGTGCGGAGTCACCCAAATGCTTCCATGTATTCAAGCAATCATTGCTCGGTGTATATGGTGTCGGATTAGCTAAAGCAGAGTCGCTAGCAGTCAACGCTGGAGGCGCGCCTGTAGAATAACTGTGAGCGTGTGCTACATTAGACATGTATTGACTGTATCCTCCTCTTTGCCTTTGTTTTTGTTTTCGCAATGGTTTTCTTTTTTTTGTTGCCTTTTGTTTGGAACCGCTTCTTCTATTTTTACTACGCGCTACTTTCTTGGAGCCTCCTCTTTTCTTGGAGGATTTCCTTTTCTTTAAACTCCTTCTTTTTTTACCACCGCACTGACTATTTAATCCTCTAGAAATAGGAGGGTAGCCAGAGCCAGCAAAAACAGATAAATTCTCTCCTTCTGATGGTTTATAAGAATAATAAGGATATCCACCTGTACCATATGAATATCCAGAAACATTACTTCCACCAGCTTGTCCAGATTGCTTAGATGCGTTCATATTAGTATCCGAATTTATGCCATTATTTTCGTATTTGGTGATACCCGCAATATGAACGGAGCCATTGGAATTCACACCGGATGTAGATGATAACAATTGATTTTGAGAAAACCCGTATCCATTGCCACCCTTCATTCTTCTACTCTTTCTCTTGTTTCTTTTTCCACCCGTCTTGACTACTTGATATAGTCCTTTTTGTTGTAATGCTAAAGCACTATCGGTTCCACTACAACCACTTACAGCACCAACCCTGCTTGAAAAGCCGGGGTTTGAAAAATGGGCATTTTGCGAATTAACTAATCCGGCTGACTGAACCAGAGACATGTATATATATATAAGTGTGATAAAAAGATTTATTGATTAAATGATTGTCTATAATGATTATTTTGACTATGTGGATTATAAGTTTGTCTTTTCCCACGATGATTATGATGATTATTTGAATACGACAGTGACTGATTTGTTTGATTCTGTTGATTAGGATGGTTATATGACTGTCTAGGTCCAAGTTGATTACTATTATTATACAATGGTTGGTTTCTGGTTAGAGGAGGAATATTTTTACGCATAGTTGGTTGTTCTAAACGTTGTATAGATGCTTCGACAGACGATTTTGTCGTAATAATCCCATCTTCAACTATTTTTAAAGGAAGAAACGTGTTTGTTTTTCTCTGAAACACACACTCCATTATTACACTCTTGTCTAATTTTACAAATTTATCTTCGCGAACATTTTCAAATTCGTCTTCATCATCGCTCTCCTCCAATGCGTCTAAATTATCATTTTCTTTAATCGTTCTAAATATCTTATTCATCATAATACTGGTTTTGTAATCAGGTATGGCAGCAATAGCATATTTTTCTAAACTATTCTGATGGTTCTTTACATATAAATGATAGACATCATTCTGTAAGTCAGGTTTTACTAAAAATATTTTATGATTGTCATCCGGTGTAGTAGAAACTTTATAGACTGTTGAATTGTATAAACACTTGTTGTCATGAAAATTTCGTTGCTGGATGGAATATATTTCATATGGTAATTGTTTGGCACAAGATATCGCATTTTCAAAACTGGTTTCAATAATAGGTAATCCTATACATATACCACTTTTTGTAACTATAGCATGTTTCAGTTCGTTGTCAAAAATGTTTTGAATCAATGATAATTTGGATTGTTCATTATTCAACTCAATATTTTTTCCTCGATAATAGTGTATATTTTCAAGCGAAAAGAAGTTTTGACTATTCATTGTAAATAAAGTGCCGTAAAATATGGTTCCAAGAACTAGTTTTTTTTCGAATATTTGGGGGACGACAAATAAGTCAGTAATTGATTTTTGTACACCCGGGTTAATTTGTATAAACACACACACCTTTTTATCTTCAAAATAGGTAAACCATACCAAATGCTTCCTTCCTTTTGGAATTACAAAATACATGTCGCTACAAACTTTCTTATGGATATTTTCATAAGAAAGTTTTAAATCAGGTAATCGTTTTAATAACTCGTTTTTATCATTGCTTGATAATCTCATCTTATATGATTATTCACTATGATACCTTTATATCATTTTCAATAATCAAAACGTCGAGTAACTACTAGATGACATTGAACCGGATAGTCCCATTACATTTTCTCCAGTCATCATTCCACCGAGTTCATTTGTATGTAACGGTCCTGTAGATGGGATATAATTGTTACTATTGTTATTATTGTTATTGGAAAGAAGTTTTTTGCTGGAGTTTAATTCTTTCAGATAGGTTTTCAATTCGTTTTTCATATTAGATGTATCCTCTATCGTTGGCTCCACCGGTTTAATGGTCGTTTCTTTCATAGTGTCGAACAATATTTCATATTGTTTCATGGGTTTATTTACTAAATCCTTTACTTTCGGTATAGTTAAATTTGTTTTAAAGAATGTAAATAGATAATGAACCAGTATAATTAATATTAATGATATGATACTCATTTGAATAATCCATGGAAGCATATTATATATTATGTATAAAGTTTTACTAACGATAAAAACGTAATCAAATCTTCTTTAATTGAATTTGTAATCTCATTTTCAAGCGTTTCAAAATATATTTGTTTATTATTTACTAATACTAAAGTTAATAAACTATCCGGTGAAAGTTTATATTTTTTCAATACATTTTTAACATACTTGTAATTTATTGGTATATAGAATATTTCTGAACGAAAGTTATCTTCTGGCTGAATAGAAAAACATGTCTTGTCGTCAAGTTGGTATGTTTCGCGAGTATTATTTACCTTTACTTTGTACATTTTATTATTGATTATTTCAAAAATACCTTCGTTCGTAACAAAGTGTAAAACATCGTATTTAGTTTGAAAATAGTCTTGTATATTAGTCGTGTCAATGGCACCAGTATTTAAGTTGTGTTTTTCGTCTACAGTATAGATTAGCATTATTTATATATTAGCATAAACCATTTAAACCTATTATATAACTATTATTAATCATGGTTACTATCGTATTGGTGGAAAAGACGGGCGAACTGAAAAGTTGTAAATATGCAAACGATACCGGCGACGAATTATATAAAAAATGTAAATTCAAGAAGATTGATGGTTTTGAATTGAGACATTCGTGGACAACAAAAAAGCAGTTGAATACATTCAACAAGGTTTCATTGTATGCGAGAGATGCCGGAAAGGCAAATACTGAAAACAAGTATGATTTTCCTCCACCTGTAGACAGTATACTATATTTTGGTTGTTGTTGTCTTGTTGCTTATGATGTAGATAATAAATTGGTAGACTTATCGATAGAACACTGGGAAAAATTCTACGAGGATTTGTTTGGTGGGTTTGAAAACTTGGCAGATACTGCTAAAGAAGATGAAGAAGAGGAAGACGAGCTAGAAAATATTCCCGCAGAAATGAAAACAAAGTCTGGATACTTGAAGGACGGTTTTGTAGTAGATGATAATGTTATTGATGGTAAAACGACAAGTGGTTGTAGTGATGTTAGTGTTGAGGAAGATGAATGGGATGATACTTCTTCTGAATTAGAATTAGAGTTTGAGGAATATAGTTATAGCGATGAAAACTAGGACACTGTATTATTAGAATATATCAGAATATAATAAATATAAAAATTGATTAAAGAATTATTACTATAAAGATAGTAATAATACAGCTATAATTATGCGTGTAATTAACGATTCTGAAGAATTTCGAACAAACGTTGTGGCAAAACTAAAAGATATATTAGAAGATGAAACAGTATGTTCTAATTTAGAAAAGGGTATATTTAATTATTCATTAGAACACGCCGACAAATTAAACGTAGTAAAAAAATGGGACAATAGCTATTTTGTAAAAATTTATTTGGATAGACTAAGGACCATATACGTTAATTTAAAAGACGACCGAATCAAAGAGTCGATGAAGAATAAGACAATAAAAGCACATACTCTGGCATTTATGACACATCCTGAGATGAGACCTGATAAGTGGGATGAATTAATCCAAGAAAAAAAGATTAGAGACGAGAATAAATATGAGCCAAAATTGGAGGCATCTACAGATGATTTCAAGTGTTGGAAATGTAAATCAAAAAAGTGTACTTATTATCAGCTTCAAACGCGTTCAGCAGATGAACCCATGACGACATTTGTAAATTGTTTAGATTGTGGTAACCGGTGGAAATGTTAGAGTAGTATGAGGAAAACAATTCAACCCAATTCAAAATAAAATAAAATAAAATAAAATAAAATATATATCAATATGTTGTGTAACGATAAGTATAATATATATAGAATAGTCATTTTCACCTTTATAATAACGGCATTGTGGGATGTGATACTTAGAACACTGTCATTATATAATCCTATACCAAGTGTGAGTAATTTTTTCCCGTTTATACGGTATTTACAACCTTATTTTATGAAACATACTCTACTAGCGGCGGCACTGATTGCTGGGTTTGTTGGTGCCACTACCCAAACAGTTATATTGTATTTTATGACATTTCCTACTCGCAATAGTTCATTAAAATATATAATTCAGTTTATGATATGGACATTTATAGCAAGTGCTCTTTACGGATTTATAATGAAGGCAAGTAAGTTATTTCCACATTTAGAGAAATATTATTATGAACCGTTAGGATTGTATAAAAGCTTATATCATGATGGTACTTCAGGCGTAATCGTTCAAATGACGCTATTATTTTTGTTCAGTATGTATAAATGTCAATCTGTTTAGATGGCATAACTGAATTAAAGAAGCTGTTACTTATACTAGATGAAAAAATAGATAATATGAACGACAAAATAGAAAAAATGAATGACAAACTAGATGTAATTTGTAATAACAATAAATTACATGAAGAAGTATTTAGTGAATGTAAGAAAATGAGTTCTCATATCGATTTTGTTGAGAGCGTTTATGATAATATGAAACACCCTCTTAATTACTTATGCGGAACGATAAATAATATTTCTAGTAATAATAGCGCAATATGTAATGAACAATCATAAAAATAAAATAAAAATAAAATAAAAATAACAAGATTGAATTATTTTTATTTTTATTTGTAACCTTTAGTAAATAACATGTGATATCATCTCATCTAATAGTAACTAGACGAATCATAAAATTTCCAAATCTTTGAGATGCCAGTATTCAGATGCTCCATTTGGTAAAGGTCTACGAATAATAACCGGAATCATTTTCTCTTCTAATTCCTTAAGCGCAATTAAGTAACCGTCTATCAATGGAATCGATAATTTTACTAATGGTTTTCCCCCATTATTCAGTTGCTTTGCTCGTTGTCCAAGAATTCTTGTTTTCTCGTATTTTGTCAAAAGAGGTATGGTTTTGTGTAGACTATCTACAATTATGTTGTCTTTGTTTCGTTGAACCTTTGCTAAATTATATATTTCATCATAATTATGATTAATCGATTCAGGGTGCTGTTCTAATATATAGTTTTCTCTCGTCTCCTTGTCGAACTTTTGTAAATAATCATCGTCTTCTTCTTCGTCTTCATCAGATTCATAATCAGAGTCATTCTTTTCAAATGATATGGGTATATCCAATTTGGTCGTGGGCAACTCTTCTACATATTTTGATGTCGTCTTTTTAGAAACAACTGGTTTCGTTTTTTTATCAATAATACCCGTTTCTTCATCAATGCTAATATCGTCATCTTCATTGTCGGAATTTACAACACTTTCAACCGCATCATCATCATCATCATCCTCATCATTTTGAGTAGTCGCTATCACATCATCATCCTCACCTGCGTCCTCGTCAGCATCATCGTCTACTTCAGATAATTCCTCTTCATTATAAATTCCATCGACCTGTTTAATAATCTCATTCTTTTTATTGCTCGTGTTAGTATTAATTATAATTGGAAATGTAGGCAAACTAGTTTCATTCATCACCTCATCATCTGACCCTTCATCGTCGCCGATAAATTCCATATTTGATTGTTCTAAATCACTCATTCTTATAATAATATATTATTTTTACTTTTAAATAACATCAATTTTATTTAAAAAATAAAAGAATACAATAACTATTTTCTTTTCTTTTATTTGATTTTATTAAAATTGTATTCGTATATCCATCAAATACAATTACATAATCATATTCATTTCGTTTTGATAACGTCTATTATCCGATATGATTAAATTAATTTACTTCTGTTCAGTATTCCATATTGTATCGCACTTGGCACACAAATAAACGTATAGCTTATTCAAATCGTTGTATCTAATGTAAATAACTTCTCTATTTTCACCGTCTTTATCTTTATTACTAGCACAATCACTATTGGGACATTTAATTGTATTAATTCTAGGTAATGTCGGATCTAACTTGGTGTACTCATTAATAATATGATTGTATTTTTGTTCGCTCTTTTTTAATTGGGTTTTTGATACACATATATTATTCTTTGTTAATTCTGTATCTTCGTGGCCACAGTTTCTACAATAATATATCAACACATTTTCATCTTCCGATGAAATTCTAATATAATACATGTTGTCGCATTTATCGCAAAAGTGCATCTTCTTCTTGAATAATATATATATTATTATTTATTTCGTTTCAATTTTATATTAAATACAATCGGATATGGCTATACTTTTATTTGTAAGAATTTATTGTATGTATTTTCCCAATTTATGGGTATAGATAAACTATAAATGCCTGTATTTACAACCTCTGTTGGTAGTGTACGCTTCTCTTCTAAAATGGTTAAAATGTCGGCTCTGTTTTTTGTAAATTGTATTGTTATTTCTTTTTCAAATATGTCATTAAACGGCGCAATATTCCATCCGGAATCCTTTAATAAAATGTTATTTACAGAAAAATCAAAATTCTTAAAATAGATTATTTTATTGTATTTTGTAACATCCGGATGAATTGCGGTAAATCCAGGTTCATGTAATAATGGCATATTGTCCATTATACTTACAATTGTTAGTAAAATAGTTCGTATACTTTGGCATCCAGTCCATTGGTCGCCTTTCCATGTATTTAAAATAGACAAACATATTTTACCAGACCTATACATATTGGGATGAAACCGCGTAATGCCATCATTCGTTTTAAATTCTACCTTGGGTGGCTTGTGTGGATAATCATATGGAAAAGTAATTTCGAAAAAATAATTTCCACCGAAATATTGGCTGTCTTTCGGTCCACAAATATAAACATATCCTTTTAATATATTGCTTTCGTCGTGCTTATAATATATCCCATCGCTATCCAATGGATGTTTTATCAACTCTCTCACGTCTTTCAAAAGACGCTTTGTTGTCTCCTTTGAAAGAACGATTGTATTCTCTGCTTTTGGTTCACCTACTGCTTTTGGATTATTATATTCATCTTTATTATTATCTGTATTTTCATTTGAAGACATATTACTATTACTATTATACATAGAAACGTTTTATGTATGTTTTATTAAATATCTAAAATATATAGTCTACAATGTCTACACAACAGTAGATACACTACATACCATACACTACAATATTTCATTATATATGTATATGAATTAGTTTGAAATGTATACTAATTCATATATTCATACATATCTATATTTTAGTAAATGATGTTGATAATTTATCCCCCTAATTTTTATTATTTAAACAGGGTTAATTCATTTTCGAATTTAAAGGGATAAATTATAAAAAATTGACCTAAAAATAATATGTTTATATATATCAATAAAATGTCTAAAATGAAACAATCGTTTGATTCGTATTTAAATTCGTGTTATTCACAGAAAGGAGAAGGATATACACACACACGTATAGGTGATAATGCTTTATCTATAAAGGGTGGGTCGTATACAATCTCTGATTTGACTGAATTTTATACAAAATATATAAAACATGTATTTCAAGATGGTAAGTTTGAGTTTCTTACGGAAAAACAGCATCTAGATAAAGGTCCTGTTATGATTGATTTTGATTTCCGTTACGACACATCTATTGAAAATAAACAACACACTGAAACACATATTAATAATATGATTGAGTTATATTTTCAAGAAATAAAAGATATGTTAAATATACCAATTAACAGTGTAGTCCCTGTATTTGTATTCGAAAAGGAAAACGTGAATATGTTAGATAATATTACCAAGGATGGTATTCATATGATTATTGGTATTCATATGGATAGAACATTACAAATAATTTTACGTAATCGTATCGTGACAAAAATTCGCGAAGTCTGGTCTGATTTACCTCTACAAAATTCATGGGATGAAGTCCTTGATGAAGGTATTACAAAAGGCACAACGAATTGGCAATTATATGGATCTAGAAAACCAGGTAATGAAAGCTATATGCTTAAACATCATTATTTGTTAGAATTGGATGACCATTGTGATTGGTGTCTGGATATTCAAGATGTTAAAAAATTCGACTTAAAGAATAATTTTCCCTTATTGACCGCGCAATATCTTCAACATAAAGAATATGACATGTTGGATAGTATGAGGGATGAATATGAACTCGTTAAAAATACGAAAAAAAACAAACCGAGGAATAAGCTCAAGATTATTGATAGAAACAAGAGTTTTGATATAAATGATATTACAAACCATGACATACTCAATGATGCTGTCGAACGTTTCTTAGAAGAGACCGATCCAAAGGACTATTATATCAAAGAAACACACCAATATACGCAATGTCTCACCGAAAATTTCTATAATCCTTATGATAAGTGGATCCGAGTTGGATGGGCACTTAAAAATACACATGAAAGCTTATTTATTACTTGGATGGCTTTTAGTGCTCAGTCTAGTAAATTCGAGTTTGATAAGATACCAGAATACTATGACATGTGGTGTCGTTTTGATAAATCGAACGATGACGGGTTAACATTTCGTTCTATTATGTATTGGGCAAAACACGATAATTACATAAAATATAAGGAAGTGCGTGAGGAAACGATTGATTATTTTGTAGGTAAGACAATTGATACTCCGACCGATTTCGATTTTGCGATGGTGTTGTATCAAATGTTCAAACATGATTTTACATGTGTATCTATTAAAAAGGATATATGGTATGCGTATACAAATCATCGATGGGAAGAAAACGAAGGAGGTACGAACTTGCGCATGTCAATTTCCAGAGAGTTGTTTAATATTTACTTTATACGGGTGAATTCATTGATGGAACAAAAAAATAGTGGTTCAATTGACCCTTCTAGTGAAAAGTATCAAACAATAGTAAAGCAGCAAAAAAATATTAGTGAAATCGCTAAAAGTTTAAAACAGCGTGGAGTCAAGGACAATATTATGCGCGAGGCGAAGGAAATATTTTATGACAGTACATTTATCGACAAGGTTGATGCCAACCCTAAATTATTGTGTTTTAATAACGGCGTTATCGATTTTGAAACAAAGACATTCCGCAAAGGAAACCCCGATGATTATTTATCAAAATCCACAAACATCAGTTATACGAAATTGGATGTAATTAAGAATAAAGGCGTGATAAGCGAAATCAATGACTTTATGGTGAAGTTATTTCCGGATTTTGAATTGCGAGATTATATGTGGCAACATTTGGCATCCACCTTAATTGGAGAAAATAATGACCAAACGTTTAATATATATAACGGAAATGGAAGTAACGGTAAATCAAAATTGGTAGAATTAATGACATTGTGTTTGGGTAATTATAAAGTAACTGTTCCTATAACTCTTATTGCTTCTAAGCGTAATTCAATTGGTGGAACGTCATCTGAAATCGTTCAATTAAAAGGATGTAGATATGCTGTTATGCAAGAACCAAGTAAAGGAGACCGATTGAATGAAGGTATTATGAAGGAAATTACGGGTGGTGACCCTTTACAAGGTCGTGCTTTGTTCAAAGATAGCATAACGTTTATTCCTCAATTTAAACTGGTTGTTTGTACCAATACACTATTGGACGTTAATAGTAACGACGAGGGAACTTGGAGAAGACTGTGTGTATGTGAATTCAAGTCCAAGTTTTGTAAAAGAGAAGATTTTGATGATGAGCGTGAGCATCAGTTTGAATTAGATAAGAAGTTGGGTGATAAATTTTCAGCGTGGGCGCCAGTGTTTATTTCCATGCTTGTAGAAAAGGCATACGAAACAGGAGGTCTTGTTAACATATGTGATGCTGTAAAGGCAAGTAGTTCTAATTATAGAAATACCCAAGACTATTATAGTGAATTTGTATCAGATAAAATTAAAAAGATACCTGGTGGTAAAATCAAGGAAACCAGTTTATATGAGGTATTCAAGGTATGGTTTCAACTACATCATGGTAAGAATGTTCCCAAGGGTAGAGAATTATTTGAATATATGAATAAAAAATATGGACGGAAACAAAGAGGTGTATGGAATAACATAAGCATTATTTATGATGATTATGACCCAGTAGTTGATGAAGTCTATGATGAAGACGAGTAATTATAAATAAAATATCGCCTGTATATGTAGTGTAGTATAGTATATTATAACATATGCTACACTTCATGAAATAAAAAATAAATCGTAGTTTGTTTATTTTTTATTGTTTGTTTATTTTGTTTACTACAATTAGTTACGAAACTTTACAATATATATAACGTATGCTATTATAACGATCCAGGTCATTAGTACGATAACTCCAACGCTCAACATCTGATTATGCTTACAATTACAAGTACAAGTACACGTACAAGTATAGTTTTATATCATATATTATATTCCCTCAATATCATATCAATTTTATTTATTTCAGCTATAAATGTAAATAAGTTAGTTTGGTATTACTTATTATCAACTTGTAAAATAGAAGCAAAAGTTCTATTAGGTAATACGCCAATATTGGATAGAGTGCTAACGCAATAATTGTACTCCATAATTTCACCTCGCGAAATCTTCTTTTCATGAACACTAGTAAAATCAGTATGATTATTACATATTTATAGCTATTACTGAGAAAGTCAGACCACCAACCAGCATATCCGTTTTGCTCAGTTTCATAATACGTTTTTCTATCGGATATTTCAATAGTATGAATATCCCCTTCTACATCCTTAGTTAGCTTATTATTTTGTTTTGTTAACATATTATACAAATCTTCTGTATTTTTTGCACTTTGTAGCTGTGTTTCATATAGCCCATATATTTTGTATAATTCGGCCATCATCTTTTCGTGCTTTTCTATCATTTCACGTTGCTTATTTGAGGCAGTCTGTGTATATCGTTCTAAATTTAAATCGACCGTTTTTACCGGAATTTCATTTTGAGATTGAATATAAGAAGTTAAAAAGTTATTAGCTACGTTAGACGTATTGTCTATCATTTTATTGAATTTATCAATATTTATCATGCTTGCTAAATTATCGGCTGTTACGCAATTGCTATTATTTTTACCTGTATCTACCATCTACTACTATACTAATATACCAAAATATTTAAAACTTGGCATAATTATTATTGTTTTCACTGTAGCCATCAACCGTATTATTATTATTATTAAATAAATTCACATTGAAATCGGATTTACAGAAAGAATTTTTTAAACATCTTTCTCCAACAAAGGGTTCTGACTGACTATCTTTATATGACGGGGTAACACATTGTTTATTTGTGGCGTCCCACACAGTACCGAATGCATTCCCAGCAGGACAACATGCTTCACCTGTACATGATAATGACAATGACATATCAACCTTCACCGGTTGATCTAGATCATTGCTGGTGCTATTTAACTTTACACTAGCTGGGTTGAACGGAAATCTGTACTCTGAAAATACCATATTATCTCTGTTCATA
>Ga0129324_10000574_pt1 | contig 26406 bp, 24 predicted proteins | sample CPBDNA_7_FD_96879 | JGI IMG/M metagenome (GOLD analysis project Ga0129324, IMG submission 96879) | Freshwater to marine salinity gradient microbial communities from Chesapeake Bay, USA - CPBay_Spr_15_0.2_DNA | ecosystem: Environmental > Aquatic > Marine > Coastal | place: USA: Chesapeake Bay...
ACATTTCCTCCGGACAGGGACGACGGCTTTTGCCGATCTTTACGGACAAAACCCTACCACCCAAAACGTCATAAATCAACATTAATGATATTTTTCATCCCATAAAATGGGATAGTGACACTTAATCGTGCCTTTGGCCTGCGGCGCAGGTGCCACATTGCCCGCGAAGTTCAAGGACCGCGTGGGCGGTGATGAACCCTTGGTCTTGGGCTAGGGCCCCTAAGGTCTTTTCGACTTTGGGGGCGGGAATTTCCGAAACCAGGCCGCAATCGTCGCAGATCGCAAACGCGATGGTGGCATGGTGCGGATTAGCGTCCACGCCGTGCGGCGTATCATGGCCGTGGGCGCAAGCGACGAAGGCATTCATGCTCTCGATCCGGTGCACGATGCCCCGCGCCGTCAATGCCTCAAGCGCACGATAGACCTGTACCGGCGCGCGAATACCGATATCGCGGACCTCATCAAGTATGTCGTATGCGGTCAGCGCACGGCCCGAACCCGTCAGACTGTTCAAGACAGCGCGCTGATTTTTTGTGAGATCAGACATCTGCCACCCCTCAGCCTGTGCCCCTGAGCGCACCTCTGCGCCGAGCGCCGCCGAGTAAACTCAGCGTAAAAAGCACGGCGGCGCAGACGACGATGCTGGGTCCGGACGGCGTATCCCATGTAAATGACCCCATCAGCCCGCCGATCACGGCCATTACACCGATCACCGCAGCCAGTACGGCCATCATCTCCGGCCCACTCGCGAACCGCCGGGCGGTGGCAGCCGGTATGATCAGCAACGACGTGATCAGCAAAATGCCGACAACCTTCATTGCGATGGCGATCACCGCCGCCAGCAATAACATAAAGACGATCCGCGCGCGTTCCGGGTGCAGACCTTCGGCAGCTGCAAGTTCCATATTCACGGTGCCCGCTAATAGCGGCCGCCAAACCAGCACCAAGCCAATCAAAACCGCCACAGCACCGGCCCAAATCACGATCAGATCAACGCCGGTCACGGCAAGAATGTCGCCGAATAAAAACGCCATAATATCGATCCGCAACCAAGTCATACCGGCGACGATGACGATTCCGAGCGCCAGCATCGAATGGGATAGAATCCCGAGCAAAGCGTCGGTCGATAGCGGCTGGCGGCGTTGCAGCAAGATTAAGGCACCCGCCCCCATCATCGCGATCATGAACACGCCTGCCGTGACATTAATATCAAGCAGCACCGCCAGCGCTGCGCCCAGCAACGCCGAATGCGCCATGGTGTCGCCGAAGTACGCCATTCGTCGCCAAACGATAAAGCACCCGAGCGGCCCGGCGACAACGGCTACCCCAATACCGGCCAACAGTGCGCGGATCAGAAAATCATCCATGATCATGATCCGGATGCGTGCATGCCGCGTGCGCATCGCTGCCGTCTGTGGCGACAACACGCCCGTCCGGCAAATGCTTGTGGTCATGATGGTGATGGTATACCGCCAACGCTTCTGCTGCACGAGGCCCAAACAACATGCGATATTCGGGACTTTCTGAGACCGACTGCGGCGTGCCTGAACAGCAAACGTGCCCATTGAGGCAGACAACCGTATCGGTTTCGGCCATGACGATGTGTAGATCGTGCGAGATCATCAGGATTGCACAGCCGTGACGCCGCCGCAGACTCGCAATCAATTCGTATAGGGCGATTTGGCCGCTTGGATCGACACCCTGTACAGGTTCATCCAGCACCAATAGATCCGGCGCACCAACCATGGCGCGCGCCAACAACAAGCGTTGAAACTCACCGCCCGACAGCCCCTGCACGTCAGCGCCTGCATGCTCAATGATGCCGACCTCTTCCAAGGCTGCGTCAATCGCATCTTTCGGGTGGCGGGCACTTAAATTCATAAACCGACGCACGCTCAATGGCAGCGTCCAATCGATGCTGAGTTTTTGCGGCACATAACCAATGCTGAGTTTAGGGGCACGTTCAATCACACCGGCATCTGCCTGAATTAGGCCCAACAGCGCGCGCACCGTGGTGCTTTTCCCGGACCCATTCGGGCCGATCAATGTCACGATTTCGCCTTTGCAGACATGAATATCAACGCCCTCAATCAACCAACCGGACGGCCCACGCACGCCGAGGCCACGCGCCGACAGCAAAACGTCCCCGCTGACGCCGGGGCGCGCGGGCGTTGCAGCGACTATGTCTTGTCGGGCTTCATCCATAATGTTATATCATTACACCCATCGGCGATGCCACTCAAGCCCCGATGCAATGCTATGATCGGAGTTCACATGACATTGACTGCCCGCGTTGCCGCTCTCTTTTTCCTGATCGCCCTCACGTCCATCACAACAGCAGCGGCAAGTGACCTTAAGGTCGTGGCGTCGATCAAGCCGGTGCACAGCCTCGTCGCCTCGGTGATGGACGGCATCGGCACGCCGGATTTGATTGTCCGGGGCGCCGCCTCGCCGCATGGCTACGCAATGAAGCCGAGTGACGCGCGCTCGGTCTCTAACGCGCACGCCATATTTTGGATTGGCCCCGGCCTTGAAGGATTCTTGGAAAAGCCGCTGAAAACGTTGGGAGGCGGAGCGCGCGTGGTCCGCCTTGGTCCCGAAGGGCACGACACAGCCGGCCATACACACACCCATGATGAACATGAAGCGGACCTGCATATCTGGCTTGATCCCGGTATGGCCGCAGACATGGTCCGTCAGATCGCCGACACGTTGGCCAGCATCGCACCACAGCACAGCGCCCAATTTGTCGCAAACAGAGACCGCACACTCGGCATCATCGCCGCACTGGAATCCGAGATACGTGTCATTTTGACACCGTTTCGTGATGAACGTGCAGTCGCCCTGCATGATGCCTATGGCCATTTCACGGAACACTTCGAATTGCAGCCGATAATTGCCCTCTCACTGACACCGCAACACCCGCCGGGCGCCGCCCGCGTCGCTGACGTCCGCGCGCAGATTGAACACGAACGGGTTCGCTGCGTGTTTGCCGAGCCACAATTTTCAGAAAAGCTGATCCGTGTTATCGCCGACGGGACCGGCGCCAAAATGGGACGGCTTGATCCGTTGGGCGCGTCCATTGACGAAGGGCCCGCGCTTTACCTTGAGCTGATGCGCGCCCTCGCGCTCGATTTCAGCGGATGCATGAAACAATAAAACACTGAGGCACCCGATACTGCGGCTATTCGTCCGAGCCTCCGAATGTCTCAAAGCCATCATCGATATCGTAATAATCGCCTTTATCGGCGACATATATGTGTCGGGTCAGATGAAGATCGGTCGGCGCATCCAACGCGCCGGCCATAATCGACATGTTGTCGCTATCGATCCGGCGCCAAAACAAGTTGCCGCCGCACCGGTTGCAAAACCCCCGTTCCGCTTCTGGGGACGAACGGAACCAAGTCAGCGTCTCGTCACTTGAAAATTTGATGTATGCCCTTTTGGCCCGCGTCGCCGCCACAAAGTGCCCAGACGTTTTGCGACATTGCGTGCAATGACAGGCGACCACCGGCCCATCGAAACGGGGCGCAGAAAACGCGACGCCGCCGCACAGGCAACTGCCTGTCACGGCGGACGCATTATTTGTCTCGGCGCTCATACGGGAACTCGCGCGAACGTCCGCACCTCGATAGACCGACGCGGCGGTGCATCAGTAGGCGTTGTCGGATCGGCGAAGGCAGAATGCGGGGTAAATCGCGCGCGACCATCCTGGGCACTGTCATACCCTTTGATCAAAATCGCTTCCGACATGGTCATGTGTGGAAAATAGAACCACTGCTGACCCGGTGCTTTACGCACGCTGTAGATCTTACCGACACGCCCATTCTGGCGCAGATTGATGATCGATGTTTCAACCAGGTCGGACGCCGACAAGCTGGACGCGTCCAGCAGCGCCAACGGCATTTGCATCACCGGCTCGGCGATCGGACGCCACACGTTGATCTGCACCAAGCGATCTTTTGACCAAGCATCGGCGCGCACATCGCCGATCATATCGCGCAGCCTACTGGGCCCTGACTCAACCGTGTAATCGTTGTGTGCATGGCTGGCGGGGCGCCGATACGACGTTTCCGGGTCGGTGACACGGATCGTGTGGTCGAAAACCTCAACCTCAGTGGCGCCGACGGCACCGGCGACGAGCTCGCGTATTTCCGGGTAATAGACCTGCTGTACTTCGGCATCATCTTCGAAGTTGGTGACCAAACTCGGGCGCTTCAAAAACTGAAAGCCTTCGCGGTTGAGGCTGAATGCGCCGGCGCGAATGCGACCGTCGGCGATCAGGACCTCCTGTTCATCCAAACCGCTGCGGCTTGGGGCATCGTCCCCGCTCTTTGGCACAATGACTTCAGGCGCGGTGCCATCAGAGGCGGCAAACAATAATGTCGCACGCACATGGCGTCCGGCGTCGTATTCTTCAGCAAGGTTGCTCATCTGCGTTACTCCTGTGAATTGGCTCATCGAGCCTCTTGTTGACCTCACCATGCGACAGGTGGCACACATCGACAATCCACATTTTTGCGTTTACGCATTGCATTTTTGCATCAATAACGCAAAACTGCAGCGATGAACTTGGAAAGACTATCTTGGGATGACCTGAAATTTGCGCTGGCCTTGGCGCGCCACCCGACGATGAATGCGGCAGCGGGCGCGCTGCTTGTTCACCAAAGCACCGTCAGTCGGCGCATCCATGCGCTTGAAGACGCACTCGGCGTCAAGCTGTTCACCATTGCCGAAGCCGGGATCGTGATGACCGAAGCCGGTCGTGCAGTGGCCAGACGCGCCGAGCGGATCGAAGCGCTGACGGCCGACCTTGAAACCGATATTGAGGCGTCGCGCACCGAAGACCGCCAAGCCGTGCGCATCTCGGCCGTATCAACCTTCATCACCGGTTTTTTGAACGCGCACGCGGTCGCATTCCTGAATAAGAACCCACACATCCGTTTAGATTTCGTCGGTGAAGAACGCAACGTGGTGTTGGAACGCGGCGAAGCCGACATCGCCATTCGTCATGCCCGTCCCAGCAGCGGCGCCGCGCGCATTCGAAAACTCGCCGATCTAGCTTTGGGAATTTATGCGGCGCCTCACCTTCTGGATGAACATAAGCAACTGAGGGCAGATGCCCCTTGGGTCGGGTTCTCGCGCCCACTCGATTATCTGCCCGAGCAGCAATGGATCGATGCCAACGTGCCTGCAAAAAACGTCGCCGTCACCGTCGCCACCGGCGCGACCTATCTCGACGCGATAACGCGGGGTGTGGGAGCCGGCATCATCGGCTGCATGTTGGGGGATGCGCGGCCGAGCCTGGTTCGCGTCGCGCCTGGCAAACCGATCATGCATCGGGAATCCTGGTTGATGGTCTTGGATGACACCCGCAAACGGCCGGCGGTGCGCAGCGTCATCACATGGCTAACCGAGATTTGCCGGGAACACGCAGCGATACTGCTAAGCGAAACCCCACCGCCGTTGATTTTACGCGCCGGCGCTGAGCCCCAATAGCCCGGGTTGCGGGTGCGTAACCCGATATACCGGCAGCGCCGCCAGATAATCGGAAAAGCGGCCTTTATCGCAAAACCGTTTATGAAATCGCTTGCCTTCAAATGCGCTGCCAAGCCCGGTCAGCACGCCGCCAGCCAAATAGACACCGCCTTTGGCCCCGAGCGTCAACGCCGCGTCCGACGCAACGGTCGCCAAAAAATCGGTAAACACATGCACGCTGGAAAGCGCCGTCGGCTCGCCTGCAATGGCGGAAGCTGCAATGGCTGCGGCGCTGAGTTCCTCACCGGTGCGCACATTATGCATAACCTCAAGACCGGGCCCGGATAAAATACGTTCCGCCGACACGTGCGGGTACAGGGTCCGCATCCGCAACAAGATCGCGTCTTCTTCACCGGTGCGGCCCGCCAGGGTAACATGCCCACCCTCGCCCGCGAGTTCCATCCGCCCGCCGCCCTCGGTCATGACCGATACGGCGACACCGAGTCCCGTACCGGGGCCCAGCACCAGCATCGGTGCCGCGATGTCCAGTTTGCCGCCACCAATTTTTGTTGTGCCGTCTGTACCGAGCAACGGCAACGCGGCGGCGATAGACTGAAAATCATTGATCACGGTAACGCGCTGAAATCTCATCGTGGCGGCAATCTCTGCCGCATCAAAAGACCAGCCGGCGTTGGTTAGGTCCGCACATCCATCCTGGACCGCACCAGCAACCGCAAACGCCGCCGCGTGGGCCGACGCCGAGGTACCCAATGCAGTCAGCGCATCTTCGATCGTCGCAATCAGCGGTTTCGTGCCGGTCGGCGATTCAACAATATCACCAATGTCGCCCGGCTGGGATGCCAGGGCGAAGCGCGATCGCGTGCCGCCGATATCTGCAATAAACATGCATGCAGCCTATCAAACCAAGACAAAATCAAAAGCCATGATATGGTCTCATTACGAAGCATAGGCTATTCTCTACTGCTGCCCGATTCCCGTGACCAGAAAGATCATCCATGCCAGAGACCCTCCCCGAAGTTTCCGTCACCGATGCCGACCCCAACACTCGCGAGATTTATAATCAGATCATGACGGCGACCGGCGTCGGTTCACCGGCATTGATCTATCGTCACTTTGCGGTGTTTCCGGGGTTTCTAGAATGGGTTTGGGACGTGGTCGGGGTAGACCTGGAAAGCGGTCAATTGGCGGCGCACGCGCTGGGGGTCACGCACGACATTGCCGTTGCGAAACTACCGCCCATGCCCCGCGAAGAGATCATGGCATACGGCGTCAGCGCTGAGGATTGCAAGGTAATCAAGGCGATGCTGACGACCTACAATCGCATGAATCCGATCAACCTCGGCCTGATGACGACAGTGCGAGAAATTCTTGCAGGCACGGCGTCTGCGGCGGAGAGCACAGCCGCATTGCCACGTCGCGATCCGGTTGCCGCGCCGGCGGCCATCAAACTACCGGCGCCGCTGAACCTGGACGAAATGCAGCCCGATGTCCGCGCCGCCGTGCTTATGCTCAGCGCCGGCATCCCGAACAACGGCGGACAAGTTATTCCGACGCTCTATCGACATCTCGCGATTTGGCCAAAGCTGTTGTTGGCGATCGCCCCTGGGATCGGCGATGCGATGCAACGCGGCGAGATTGCTTCACGCATGGATGATTTGATATCGGCAATGGCACCGGTGACGGCCGACGTTCAAGGCCGCGCGCTGTCACGCGGCCTTGCACCCGCACCGCTCGAAGACCCAGCGGCTATGGTGCGGACATTGGATTCGTTCCTGTACACGATTCCACAATTGGTTATCGTAGGCACGGCCCTCGACGCAGCAATGGACCTCAATTAATCCGCCGCCGCGCTCCCGGTATGATCCAACCGATGAAACGATTCCGCGTACGCGACACGCCAGTGCATGGCGTATTCCTCGGGGCAATCGGCGCGGTCCAACTGGCCGGGTTCTAGGTGCACCAAAGACGTCCCGCTCAGATGGGGTTCGCGAAAATTGATCATGTTAAACGTGATCTCGTGGGGCGATGTCAGGCCCATGGCTCCGACCATCTCGGCAAAACCGGTCATGGTATTGCGGTGGAAATTCGCGACTCGTTGCGCTTTATCGCCGACGTGCAGACCAGACTGACGCAGCGGATCTTGTGTCGCAACCCCAGTCGGGCAACGATTGGTGTGACACGCCCGCGCCTGTATACAGCCGATTGAGAACATAAACCCACGGGCCGAATTACACCAATCCGCGCCCAATCCCATGGCGCGCGCCATGTCCGCACCGGAAACAATCTTGCCGCTGGCCCCGAGCTTAATCCGATCACGGATTCCAGCCCCGACAAGCGCCATATTGACGAAGTGCAAGCCGTCGCGTAGCGGCAACCCGACGGAATTCGCGAACTCCAACGGCGCCGCACCGGTGCCGCCTTCTTTTCCATCGATGACGATAAAGTCGGGATACACATCGCGCTTCAACATCGCCTTGATGACAGCCATAAATTCGCGTCGGTGGCCGACGCACAGCTTAAAGCCGACCGGCTTGCCGCCCGAAAGCTCGCGCAGCTTTGAAATAAAATCGATCAACCCCAACGGCGTTGAAAACTCCGAATGCGCCGCCGGTGAAATGCAGTCCGTACCAATCGGCACGCCCCGCGCATCGGCAATTTCCTGAGTCACCTTGGCGCCCGGCAACATGCCACCGTGACCGGGCTTGGCACCTTGCGACAGTTTAATCTCGATCATCTTGATCTGCGGGTGCTTGGCCTTTTCGGCGAAGATATCCGCATCGAAGCCGCCTTCGTTATTGCGACAGCCAAAATAGCCTGAGCCCAATTCCCAAATGATATCGCCGCCCTGTGCCCAGTGATATTTCGATATTCCCCCTTCGCCGGTGTCGTGCGCAAAGCCGCCGATCTTGGCGCCCCGATTGAGTGCAGCAATGGCGTTGCCGCTGAGCGCACCGAAACTCATCGCCGAAACATTCAGCAACGAACAACTGTAGGGCTGCTTGCAATCCGGACCACCGACCGTAATGCGCAGGGACGCTGGATCGACATGCTCGGGCTTAAATGAATGGCTAAAAAACGTATAGCCAGATGCATAGACATCTTGCTGGGTGCCGAACGGTATAGTCTGCAGCTCGTTTTTGGCGCGTTGATACACCAACGAGCGTTGCTCGCGATTGAACGGAAACGCGTCGGCGTCGCTTTCAATCAGATACTGCCTAATCTCAGGTCGGATGCCTTCGAAAACCCAGCGCATATGCGAGATAATCGGATAGTTGCGCCACAGCGTATGTCGCGCTTGCAGGACGTCATAAATGCCCAGCAAAGTAAACGGTACCGCGACCATCAAGACCCAAGGTCCGGCTGCAAATCCGACCATGGTGAGAATGATGCCGACCCCGACACCCAACGCCATACCAATTAATGCGAAATAGCGCCCCATCCGTTCGCTCCCTATTATACGTCAGGATTCTATCGATCCCATTCCGCGATGATAGGCAGATGATCGGACCTGTCCAGCGCAGAAAGGCCTAGAACGCGGCCACAGCCCCGTCGCTTCGCGGATCGGTTGCGCCCTCAAAAACGCCGTTCGGCCGCAATGCGACGGCGCCGGCATGACCCATAGTCGAGGTAAACAGCTCCATCATGTCTATGGTGTGGCCGGCGTCCCGCAGCTGTTGCACCAACGCTGAATCAAATCGGCTTTCCAATTTTAAGGTCGTGCTTTCCTCGCCCCACGTGCGGCCTAAAAGCCAACGCGGTGCGGTGACGGATTCCTGCAGTCTTTGTTGGAAAAAGGCATACCGCGCAAACACGGCAGCCTGGGTCTGCGGCTGCCCTTCGCCGCCCATAGTGCCGTAGCTCAGCACCGTGCCGTCATTGAGGGTCGCCATCGCCGGGTTCAGCGTGTGGAACGGTCGCTTGCCCGGCGCCAAGACGTTCGGATGCGCGGCGTCCAACGTGAAGCCGTGGCCGCGGTTTTGGAACAACACACCGGTCTCCGGCACGACAACGCCAGAGCCATATTCCCAAAAAATGCTTTGAATAAACGAGACCGCGCGACCTTCCGCATCGATCGCGCCCATCCAGATGGTGTCACCCGGCTTCGTCGGCACCGGCCATGCGAGGGCTTTGCGCATATCAATGTTGGCAGCCAGGCCGTCTAAGAATCCGTCGTCCAGCCAGGCGTGCACATCCTGGCTCATAAACGCCGGGTCGGTGAGTTCGGCATTGCGGAGAATGAAGGCTTGTTTGGTGGCCTCGACCAGACCGTGCACAAAATCAAACCCTTCGGCGGTTTTCACGCCCAAGCGATCAAACAACGCCAAGATCATCACCGAACTGACACCCTGCGTTGGCGGCGGCATGTTGTAGACGGTGCCGGCACTCGTCTTCACCTGAAGCGCCGCCACCTGCTTGGCTTGATAGGCTTCCAAATCTGACAGCCGTAGCGGGCTGCCGATATCGGTCAGCACCTTGGCGTTCGCGCGCGCGATGTCGCCCCGATAAAAATCATCCAGGCCGGCTTCGACCAAATGGGCCAACGTAGCACCTAGGCCAGGTTGGCGCAGCACATCGCCGGGCGCGAGTACCGCACCGTCACGCAAATAAGTCTCGGCAAAGCCCGGGACATCGATCAAGCCGTCGAGTTTATCGAGCGTCAACTCGTGCTGGCCGACGGTGACCGGCACGCCATCGTTAGCATGGCGGATCGCGTCTTCGAGCAAGCGCGACAACGGCAGTTTACCGCCACCGATTTTCAGTGCTTCAGCCCAGCCACCGATGGTGCCGGCGACGGTCAGCGCCGCACCCGGCCCCCGCGATGGAATTTGATCCAGGCCCTGGTCCTTATAGAACGAAGGACTTGCCAACGCAGCACTTTGACCGGCTGCATCAATACCGACCGGTGCCTTGCCCTTTTCGGCGATCAACCAAAACCCGTCGCCGCCGACCGCATTCATGTGCGGGTACACCACGGCAATGGCAGCTGCCATCGCGACCATCGCTTCAACCGCATTGCCGCCGTCACGGAGGACGCGAACACCCGCTTCGGATGCCAAGTGATGCGGGGCAGTGACCATGCCGCCAAGGGCGGTCGGGGTATTCAGCATCCGTCTAACTCCTTAAATCACATCAGGCCAAATGATTTGGCTGTCGCATACAACATGCGTGCCGCCGTGATGGCAAGGAACACAGCAAAGGCAATACGTAGCGCACGGGCGTTGATGGTGTTAGCGATCTTCGCGCCCACCGGCGCCATCAACATCGTCGTAGGCACGATCATCACGAAACCAATCATGTTGGCATAACCGATGCTGAACGGCGGCAAGTCGGGATGCCCGATGCCCGACGCGATAAATGCGATGGTGCCAGGGATCGCAATCACCAGACCCAACAGCGATGCCGTGCCAACGGCGCGGCGGATCGGGAAATTAAACGCACTTAACGTCGGCACACCCAAGGTGCCGCCGCCAATGCCCATGGTCACCGAAATCCCACCCAACACAAAACCGATCAATTGTTTGATGATACCCCCGGGCAGGCCATCGCGAAGAAAGGCACCATCCTTGCGGGTCGCCATGTTGAGGCTGACCAGCACCGCAACGACACCAAAAATACCGGTGAGGACCCGCGCATCCGCACCACTGCCGAACCACGCGCCAATCAACGCACCCGCACCGACCGCCGGCCACCAGCTTTTTATCAAATCAAGATCAAGCGACCCTCGCTTATAATGCGCCCTGGCCGAAACAATCGACGTTGGCACAATGGTCGCGAGCGAAGTGCCGATGGCGATGTGCATCAAGGTACTTTCCTGGACACCTAGAAAAGGCAGAAGGTTATACAAAATCGGCACGATAACGATACCGCCGCCGACGCCAAGTAAACCCGCCAACAAGCCGGCAACGGCACCCGTTGCCAAAAGCGCAGCGGCAAAAGCCGCCAACTCAGCAGGATTCGCTGCAAAAAAGTCCATAAATATATCCATTTATAATTAAGGGCGCCCCGGCAACCCGCCGAAACAACGGCGTTTCTATCCACCCGGCGCGAAAAGCACAAACCCCACTTCAAAAAATACACCCTTTACCCCCGGCCCCGTTTCGTCGGAAGCTGCATATTGGGCAAATTTTTTGAGAACCGGAGATCATAAATGATCCGCACCGGCAACAAATATCGCGACTCCATCAGCAATGATCGGCGTTGCGCTGTTTAATTGTGGTGCCCGTAAGGGTGATGACAGCGCGGTTAGGCAATGGTTTCAAAACCCTACTGAGACACGGAAGGATGCTGCAGAATGACGTTTTCACTTGTCGCAAGATGTCCAAACAGCGGCATGTTTGGGGTGATTGTCGCCTCATCCAGTCCGGCCGTTGCCGCACGTTGCGCCTTCGCCAAGGCCGGAATTGGGGCAATGGCGACACAAAACGTTACCGATCCTTCGCTCGGGCCCCGCGGCCTTAAACTATTGCGGGCCGAGGCAGATGCCCTCGAGGTCATCGATACCCTATGTGATAGCGCAGATCATATGGAATATCGGCAATTGCTGGTGGTCGATCGGTACGGCGGCACCGCGTCACACTCGGGCGCGAAACTGCTCGGTCTCGGCACCGAGGCGTCGATACCCAACGCGGTTGCCGGCGGTAACATGCTTGCAGACATCGGCGTGCCGCACGCGATGATCACATCATTTGCGGCGATATCCGAAACCGGTGCTGATATCGGCGAATGCCTGATCACCGCACTTGAAGCCGGGCGCGACGCCGGCGGTGAAGCCGGTCCGGTCCATTCGGCCGGCATGCTGATTGTCGACAAGGTCTCATGGCCGGTAGCAGATTTACGCATCGATTGGACCGAGAATGATCCGGTTGCAGAACTCGCTGCCCTTTGGGAACGTTACAAACCAATGATGGATGACTACGTAACCCGCGCCCTCGACCCGACGTCAGCGCCCAGCTACGGCGTACCCGGCGACGAGTAACGTGCCGACTAATCTTTCAAGATAACCGGCTCGGGCGCGGCACGCCCCCGGATCATGTCCGCAGCCTTTTCGGCAATCATGATGGTCGGCGCGTTTAGATTGGCCGATGGCATCATCGGCATCACCGACGCATCCACGACTCTAAGCCCGGTTAGCCCATGCACCCGCAATTCATCGTCGACGACGGCTGTCGGATCGCTGGTCGGCGCCATCCGGCATGTGCCCAAAGGATGGAACGTGGTGGTGCCACGTTCTTTTGCGACCTGCATTAAGTCCGCATCACTTTGTACGCTGTCGCCCGGGTAAATTTCATAATCGAAATAAGGTTTCAGTGGATCCGTGCGCAAAAGATTGCGGGCCTGCTTCATGCCCGACAACAACACGCGACGATCATATTCGTTTTCCAAGTAGCAAGGGTTAATCGCTGGTTTTTCAAACGGGTCTGACGACTTCGCGCGGACGTAGCCGCTGGCCTCGGGGCGCTGCTGCCAGACCGCGATCGTCATACCGGGGAAATCGTCGAGTTCGGATTGCACACCTTCTTTGTAGCTCGCTGGCGTGAAGGTGAATTGCAGATCGTTGGTTTCGACGTCGGGATTAGATCGCCAAAAGCAATACACCAGCGTCGGGCTTAACGACAAAATACCCTTCCGTGTCAGCCCCCAGCGCGCGATCTCGCCCAGCAGTTTGAGGCCGCGCGTCCGCTCATTGATGCTTTCAATATTTTTGACGCGCACCGTGAAACGAGGCGCGTAGTGATCGCGCAGGTTCTCTCCAACTCCCGGCAAGGCATGACGCACATTGACGCCGATGGATTTCAAATGTGCCGGCGCACCGACGCCGGATATTTGCAGCAACTGCGGCGAATTGATGACACCGCCGGATAAAATCACTTCACGGTCCGCCAAAACTTGGCAGGACTTTCCGTTCCGCCCGACCTTGAGGTACTTGATGCCCGTGGCGCGCTTACCTTCAAATAGAATCTCGGTCGCATGCGCGCGACTGATAACGCACACGTTCGAACGCTTCATCGCAGGACGCAAGAATGCGCGCGCCGTGGACATGCGCCGCCCTTTGTATATCGTACGTTGTGAATAGGTAACGCCTTCTTGTTTAGCGCCATTATAGTCTTGCGCTTTCGGTATACCGATGCTCTGGGCACCGGCGATAAACGCTTCCGTCAATGGATGTGACCAGTTGATATCTGTGACTTTAAGCGGGCCTTCGCGGCCACGGAACGTGTCGTCACCATCCCCCACGCGCCCTTCGAAACGGCGGAAATACGGCAACACGTCGGCGTAGCCCCAGCCGCGATTACCGCGTTGCGCCCAACCATCGTAATCCATGCGATTACCGCGCGTGTAGATATGCCCGTTGATCGAACTGGACCCGCCGAGGGTCTTGCCACGTGGTTGTTGGATCGCACGGCCTGCCGTCCACTCCGTCGGCTCGGTCTCGTACATCCAGTTGATTTTTGGATCTTTGATGGTGTGGATAAAACCAGCGGGAATATGAATAAACGGGTTGTAATCCCGGGGGCCAGCCTCGAGTACGCATACGCTAATATTTGGGTCTTCGCTCAGGCGGTTGGCGAGCACACTACCGGCTGAACCGGCACCGACGGTGACGTAATCAAAACTCTCCATCCCGACGACCATCTCCCCACGCGGTATGCGCCGCACCCAGTGTACGCAGTGAAGAGAATGCGGAAAAGCGTATTTAAGCACACGCCTTTAATGCGTGGCCGAAATATCAGAGATCAATTTAAAAGCCGCTTCCCGACTGGGTGCGATATCCGGATCGCTTAGTACATCGGGCTTTGCGACATCGCCGCCGTCAACATAGCGAAACATACCCAACGCATAGGTGACGCGGACTTTTTTTGTTCGGTGAGCATAGGCGACCCATGCTTCAGGCCAAATTCGGCACTCCCAAACATTCAGTGCGAAATAACAGTCTTCGCCCACGCGCTCGGCAATACGGTCAATATAATCGAAGAAATCATTAACCATTTCGGAATTGCAGAATTCGTAGTCACTGAAATCGATATCAATAATCTTGAGATCGTCCAAGACACGCACCCTGTTCGCAAACTCTTGCTCTTCAGCGCTGGTCGGCTCGGCTGCGTCTTGCAACATGCTCCGCTCACCAGCGGCATAGACCGTTTCTGCCAATTCATCGACGCCGCGCGCCAAACGGGCACACTCCATAAGCGCTGTATCGATAAATTGTTTACGTTGAGTTGGCTGCAGGTCCGGGAAGTCACGCAGAATTTCCAACGCGCCGCGTATCGCTGTCAGCGGCGTGACAAAGCTCTCTTCCACCTTGGTGTTAAGAGCCAGCGTTGAATACTCGACAGTCGGGTCCTCTGACATCGGTTGAACCTCGTCGCTCAGCCTAGATAGCGCCGCGCCCCTTAGATCGCCAAATATTGCTGACGGAGCTCGGCATCATCGAGCACATCTTGCGATTTACCGTCAAAAACCACCTGCCCCATATCGAGAATAATAGCACGATCTGCTAGGTGTAGGGCCGCAATCGCGTTTTGCTCGACAATTATGGTCGTCATACCAAGCTTTTTAATCTGCTCCAACGTCCGCTCAATCTCTTGAACAATCACCGGCGCAAGGCCTTCATAAGGCTCGTCCAACAACAGTAATTTGACGTCGCGGGCCAGCGTGCGACTGATCGCCAGCATCTGCTGCTCGCCGCCCGAAAGCGTCGTACCTTCTTGATTGCGGCGCTCGCCCAGGCGCGGGAACAGGTCATACACGCGCTCAATCGACCAGCCGATCGGCGGCGCGATTTGCGCGAGCTTGAGATTTTCTTCGACGGTCAGGCCCTGAATGATACGCCGGTCTTCTGGCACCAATCCGATACCCGCACGTGATGCCTGCCATGCCTGCATATCGTGCAGTGGCTTATGATCAAGCCAGATTTCACCAGTCTTAAGAGCGGGATCATCAAGCCGTGCGATGGCACGGAGCGTCGAGGTTTTGCCCGCACCGTTCCGGCCCAACAGCGCGACGATCTCGCCTTCGCGCACATCGAAGCTAACGCCTTGAACGATGTAGCTTTCCCCGTAATAGGCATGGATATCCCAGCACGAAAAGAACGCTGGCTGTCCACCTTGAGACATTGTCGGTTTTTTGCTCGGCACCGTATCTTTATATTTGTCGGCGGCGTTTTCTTGATTTTGCATGTTTATCTCTCCCGATATCGGCGCGCTCAAAGGTGGGCGCCGCCAAGGTATGCTTCCTGGACGCGCGGATCGCCTTTGATCTTATCCGGTATGTCTTCAGCGATAACGTGGCCTTGCGCCAGCACGCTGATGCGATCTGCAAGCGAGAACACCACATGCATGTCATGCTCGATCACGACCATGGTCACGCCTTTCGACGCGATGGTCTTCATCAGATCAATGGTGTTGTTGGTGTCGGCGCGGGCCATACCTGCGGTCGGCTCGTCGAGCAACAAAAGCTTCGGCTTTTGCACCAAACACATGGCGAGCTCCAAGCGCCGCTTGTCACCGCGCGAAAGGTGGCCTGCGGTTTCTTTCGATTTGCTCGCCAAGTTGACATCTTCCAACATTACCATCGCTTGGTCGCGAACTTCGCTTTGGTTGGCGACGGCACTCCAGCCGTTGACCTTGAATGATCCGTCACGCTTCGCGAAGGCCGGGATCATGACGTTTTCCAAGAGCGTCAGATCACCGAAAATTTCCGGCGTCTGAAACACCCGGCTGACGCCAAGTTGATTGATCTTATGCGGCGGAATACCCAGCAACGACGTACCATCAAAAACCACTGAGCCAGTATCCGGCTCCAGCTTGCCAACAAAGCAGTTCAGCAGCGTCGACTTGCCAGCGCCGTTTGGGCCGATGATGGCATGCACTGTGCCCTCGTGAATATCGAGGTTCACATCGTCGAGTGCCTTCAAACCGCCGAAGCGTTTGTTGACATTGTTAACAGTCAAAATACCCATGATGTTTTCCTCACTCTGCCGGTGCGGTTTCTGATTTGGACGAAACGTCACCCCCGCCACCAATGCGGCCGATCATTCCCTTAATCCGACGGAAGCCTTCCATCAGGCCGCCCGGCAAGAAGATCACAATCAACATGAACAGCGCACCTAACGTTAAATGCCAGCCTTCGCCGACGAACAACGATGAGACACTTGCCATCATGTGCTGCAGCGATTCAGGCAAAAATGAATACGCATTGAGCAAAATGGTTTCGTTAAACGCCGAGAAAATGTTCTCAAAGTACTTGATCGCACCGGCACCAATCACTGGCCCCAACAACGTACCCGAGCCGCCCAGGATCGTCATCAACACGACCTCACCCGACGCCGTCCACTGCATGCGCTCGGCACCTGCCAACGGATCGGTGACCGCCAAAAGACCGCCTGCGAGACCCGCAAACATCCCCGAAATCACGAACGCGGCCAATGCATAAGGACGCGTGTTTAAGCCCGTATAGTTCATCCGGTTTTGATTCGATTTCACAGCCCGCAACATCATGCCGAACGGCGAGCGGAAGATACGCATGGAGATAAAGAAGCAGATGATCAGCAACGTGGCGCAAAAATAAAAGCCCGGATAGCCTGTCATCTCGATCCCAAACAGATCGGATGGCGGCAACACGGCCCCGTAATCGCGACCAAAGGCCACATCCAATGCACGCGGATCGGACTGTGCCAGCTGCAAACCGGTTTCACCGTTGGTGATTGGCGTCAACACTGAGTAAGCGAGGTTATAACTCATCTGCGCAAACGCGAGCGTCAGGATCGAGAAGTAAATCCCCGACCGCCGCAGCGAAATATATCCGATAATCACCGAGAACGCGCCGCCTACCAAGGTTGCGAAAATGATCGCCGGGATTGGGTTCATGCTCAGTAACTTGAAGGTCCAGACCGCCGTATATGAGCCGACGCCCAAGAACGCAGCGTGACCGAACGACAGGTAGCCGGTTAGGCCGAACAAGATGTTAAAGCCGATCGCGAAAATGCCAAAGATCGCAAACTTTTGCAGCAAGTCCGGATAGCCAGCACCGAACGGCTCAAGGATCACCGGGCCTGAAAGCACGGCGATGATGAAGCAAATCAGCGTGATGAGATCGCTGCGGCTGAGAGATAAAATATTCATGTTAGTTCTCCATCACGCCTTTACGACCCATAAGGCCGCGGGGGCGGACAAGAAGAATGACCACAGCAATAAGATAGATGATGATCTGGTCAATCCCCGGAAGGATGTTCTTCACTTCGTTCATAGACGCGAAGCTTTGCAAAATACCGAGCAAGAAGCCGGCTGCGACCGCGCCCGGCAACGAGCCCATACCGCCGACCACGACGACCACAAAGCTTAGCACCAAGAAGTCCATGCCCATGTGATAATCCGGACTGAGGATCGGCGTGTACATGACGCCGGCCAAACCAGCGACGACAGCCGCAATTCCGAATACGATGGTGAATTTTTTATCGATATCAATGCCCAACAGGCCGACCGTTTCGCGGTCTGCCATCCCAGCACGAACCACCATACCGAACGTGGTGAAGCGAAGGAATGCGAACACCATGCCGATCACAGACAACGAGAAGATAAAGTAGAACAGGCGCCATGCCGGATATACGACGTTGCCAGCATCCATCCCAATTACGGCGCCAAAATCGAGCATACCCGACATGGTGTCAGGTGCCGGCTGTGGGATCGGGTTGGCACCGAAGATGCTTTTAACGATTTCCTGCAGCACAATGGCGAGACCGAACGTGACCAGGATCTGCTCGGCGTGCGGACGTTTATAAAAATAACGAATAAGGCCGCGTTCCATGATGATGCCGACCAGCAACATAACCGGAATCGCCACCAAGATTGAGACCGGGACGGAATATTCCATCATCAGACGGCCAAAATCACCGAACCATATTTCGACATATGGTTGACGGATTTCCAATGGGGTTCCCCACGCCGTGAGTTGCGTTGGATCAAGGGTAATCTTGTTCAGGCCAAAAATCGCCTTCACGGATACCGCACAAAACGCCCCCAGCATAAACAACGCGCCGTGCGCAAAGTTCACAACACCGAGCGTGCCGAAAATAATCGTCAAACCGAGCGCAATCAGAGCGTATGCGCCGCCCTTATCCAGCCCGTTCAGAATCTGGAGAAGTATAGCATCCATTGGATTTGCCTCTTGATAAGAACAATCTCAGGACAGCCTCAGGTATAAGACTAAAGAACGTCGCCAAAGGCCGAACAGGGTTGTCGCCCTGGCATTAGCATACCAGGGCGACGCGCCATTGTAACTGAGCCGATCAGATAATCAGCCGCCGTTGTTGTAAGGGCCCAATTCGCCACCCAGCATGCTTGCCGGATATTCGACTTGGGAGCGCGGCGTGACTTCCACGACCTCAAGAAGGTCAAACTTGGACGACGGGTTATCTTTACCCTTCACGACCAAGACGTCCTTAAAGCACTGATGGTCTTCGGCGCGGTATTCGGTCGGACCGTTGCCAAGGCCATCAAATTCAAAGCCTTCGAGCGCTTTGCCGACGCCCGACGGCATGAACGTGCCGGCGCGCTGACAAGCATCTGCATACAACAGAGCCTGGCAATAGCAGGTGTGTGCAGCCTGCGACGGCGGGAAGCCGTACTTTTGACCGAACGACTTAACGAATGCTTTCGAGCCTTCGTCCTGCAACGACCAATGCCAGTTGGTGGACCCGAAGATACCCTTCACGTTCTCACCAGCGCCCTGCGCCATGAGGCGCGAGTAAAGCGGCACGACAATGGCGAAGTCTTTGCCATTGACTTGCTTGTCACGCAGACCGAACTGAACGGCCTGGGTCAACGAGTTGACCATGTCACGACCGTAGTGGTTCAGAACCAACACGTCCGCGCCCGAGTTCAGAACCGGCGTGATGTACTGCGAGAAGTCGCCGGCGCCGAGTGGTGTGCGAACGGCAGCTGCCGTCTTCCAACCGATGGCTTCGGTGTACTTCTTGATCGAACCTTCCTGCGACCAACCCCACGTGTAGTCGGCGGTCAGGTGATAAGCGACACGATCGGAACCAAATGCGTTCTTAAGCACCGGGCCCAGCGCAGCGCCGGTCATTTCGGTGTTGAAGAAGTGACGGAAACCGTTTGCACGCTTGTCTTTACCGGTGGTGTCGTTGGAGTGCGTCAAACCGGCCATGAAGATAACGCCTGCGTCCTGGCAAAGACCCTGGACTGCGATTGCAACACCCGACGAAGAACCGCCGGTGATCATGATGGCGCCGTCTTTTTCGATCATGCGCTTGGCGCTGGCACGTGCAGCGTCCGATTTGGTCTGCGTATCTCCGGTCACGAATGCAACTTTCTTACCATTCACACCGTTACCCTTAAGGGCTTTCGACGAGAAGGTGTTCAGCATACCGCCGTCACCGTCACCATTGATGTGCTCGATCGCCAATTCGTATGCGCGCAGTTCGTCTGCACCCTCGTCAGCATATGCACCGGTCTGCGGCACGTTAAGACCGAACGTGACGGTGGCACCCTTCGGCTCGTTCGTGTAGCCAGCGGCCCACGACTTGCTGGAGAAGATCGTCGGGGCTGCGAGGCCAACGCCAACTGCAGCCGAACCCTTGAGAAGGGTACGACGGTCGATTTTAAATTTGCTCATGTTTTCGTCTCCCAAATTAAGCATTTTTAAATGTTGAGGCCTAATGGAAGCGCGCATGAGCGAAAAACCATCATGGCCGACGGATGATTAGTCATCCTAGCGGTACCATGCAGAAGTTTTGTAAAATTATAAATAACTATTTGACTTAAAACGATTTTTTAGTAAAAATATTTTTTTATTTCGCACTGCATTGTAAATTATTGACAAATGCCCTTAGCGAATACGTCGCTAATAAAGTCGGGAAACCCGCATAAATGGTTACATCTATATTAGGTACACGCATTCGCCAACGTCGCCGCGAGGTTGGCATGACGCAAGTGCATTTGGCCGCGAAGGTCGATATCTCTGCCTCATACCTTAATCTGATTGAATGGAACAAGCGGCCGATCGCTGGCAGTCTTTTACGTAAAGTCGCCGACGCGTTGGATATCTCTTTGGCAGAGTTGGACAACGCCACCGAACATCATCTACTGGCCACACTCAGCGAGATCGCACGCTTGCCAACGCTGAGCGCGCTGCAAATTGAAGAACACCGGACCAACGAATTGATCGGCCGGTTTCCGGGTTGGGCACGCGGGATCGCCGCTCTTGCCCGCTCGGAGCGCGCAGCGGCGGCACGCGTGCAGGTGCTGTCTGATCGCCTCAACAATGACCCTTTTTTGAGCGAAACTATGCATCACATGCTGACCCGTATCGCCGCGATCAGGTCCGCAACGGAAATTCTAACGGATTATGAATTGGCAGCCGATCGCCGTGCGCAGTTCAACGCCATCGTTCACGAAGAAAGCCAGGCGCTCTCAAAAGTCGGGGAATCTCTTGCGACCTATTTCGACAAAGCCGAAGAGTCCGAGCATGCCTTGAAACCGATTGACGAAGTCGAAGCCCTGTTCAACGCCCGCGCCAACCACATCGCCGAACTTGAAGATGCGGCCCAAGTGTTAAGTGCCCAGGTGTCCGGCCCCCGCCCGCGCGCGCGGATGACCCATGCCCGCAGCTTGGCCGAGACCGAACTCAGCCCCCTCATCGAAACACTGATCAGTGAACAGCCGGAGATGGACGGCCCCCTGGCGGAAGCACGGGTCCGACACGCGCTTATCAATTACGCGGCCAGCGCCATGGTGATGCCGATGTCCGAGTTCGCAACGCGTGCAGATACCCTTCGGTACGATATCGACGCACTCGCCGAAGTATTCTCCACCGACATCGAGAGCGTCTCGCTCAGACTCACCGCGCTCGCCATCAGCAAAGACGTCCCGAAATTCGGCTACTTTTGCGTCAACGCCGCTGGCACCGTGATCGAGATGCGCAGCATCGAACAACTTGCGGTGCCCAGGTATGCGTCCGCGTGCCCGCTTTGGGTTTTGTATCGGGCCCAGCAATCGCCCGAAACTTTCATCCGCCAACGCGTGGTATTTCCATCCGGAGCAAGATTCGTGTTTGTTGCGCGCGCTGTGCATCACGGCCCGGCCGGCTTTGGCAAACCACGCCACTATCAAACCGTGATGACAGCGATGAGCGAAGATGACGCCAGAAAAACCGTTTATGCGCCTGACCCGAACACGTCTGTCGAAGAAGTCGGCCCTGGATGTCGGCTCTGCCCGCTGACGGATTGTCTGCATCGGGTCGACGCACCGTTGAGCGAATAAACTGCACAACATCGTTGAAGTCCCGCGCCATTTGAAGTTTAATCGATTTAATGTCCGCTCAAGACGGACCGCGATTGGGAGGTTACGAAGAGCCATGACAACCAGGGTTCTGCTAGCCGAAGACGAGCCGAATATCAGCACTTCCCTCACCTTCCTGCTCGAGCGTGCAGGTCATGAGGTAAAGGTTGAGACGGACGGCGATAAAGCGCTTGAGACAGCCTTATCCGGCTGGCCGGCGATTTTGGTGTTAGACGTCATGTTGCCGTCATTGGACGGCTATGAAATCCTCAGGCGCCTGCGCGATGATGTGCGCACGAAAAATCTCCCGGTGATTATGTTAACCGCAAAAGGCCAACGCGAAGACCGCGAAACCGCGATGAAGTGCGGCGCCAATCTTTTCATTACCAAGCCATTCTCCAATGCCGAAATCGTCGACGCGATCAAGGACCTCGCCACTGCCGTCAGCGAGTAGCGGCGCGACCTGCCATGCCCGATAATCGCGACCTTCAGCTGATCCGGCGCAAGGTTCGCGACCGTTCTGTCGCGTTGGTCTTGGTCGGTACGGTTTTGTTAATGCCGCCCATCGGTGGGTTGGCGCGTATTGATGGAACGATCTTCGGCATTCCAATTCCACTTGCGTACATGTTTGGCGTCTGGGCGGCCTTGATCATCGGCGCATTTTTGCTGTCACGACCTTTGCGGGACACCGACAAGCCGGCACCATCGCCCCCTGTCGCCATTGATATCGACGAATGATTTCGGTCAACCTCCTGCTCGTCGTTTGCCTCGGCTACGTCGCCATTCTGTTTGTCGTTGCCTTCATCGTCGATCAACGCGCGCGGCACAGGCCGATCCGTTGGCTTCAATCGCCCGTGATCTACACGTTATCGATTTCGGTATATTGTACGTCATGGACGTTCTATGGCGCGGTCGGGTCCGCAGCCCGCAACGGTCTTGAATTCATCACCATTTATTTAGGTCCGACGCTGGTGTTTGTCGGCTGGTGGTGGCTGTTGCGCAAATTGGTGCGTATCGGGCGCGCGCATCGCATTACCTCGATTGCAGACTTGATCTCGTCGCGCTACGGAAAAAGCTCAAGCCTTGCCGTGCTGGTCACTTTGATCGCGGTTGTCGCAATCACCCCGTATATCGCCCTGCAGCTTCAATCCGTGACCAACAGTTATGCGGTGATCGCCGGCGACACCGACGGCGTCACAACGGCATTTTGGGTTGCCGCCGGTATGGCGCTGTTCACGATCTTGTTCGGGACCCGCAACCTGGATGCGAACGAACGGCATCACGGTGTCGTGGCCGCCATCGCGCTGGAAGCCATCGTCAAATTGACGGCGTTGATCGCTGTCGGGGTGTTTGTAACGTTCTTCGTCGCCGACGGGGCTGCGGATATCTTCGACGGAATCTCACAAGAAGCCATCCGAGGCTCCGGCGACATTTTCGGTGCACGGTGGGTAACGTTAACGTTCTTGTCGGCGACGGCAGTCATTTGCCTACCTCGCCAATTCCAAGTCACCGTCGTTGAAAACATTGAAGAACGTCACTTGGCCACCGCATCCTGGCTATTTCCGCTGTACCTGTTCGGCATGACGATCTTCATTATGCCGATTGCATTGGTCGGCCTTGAGGTGATGCCAGCGGGGTCGAACCCTGATCTGTATGTGCTCACCCTGCCGCTTGCCGAACAGCGCAACGAACTTGCGCTGCTGGCGTTCTTAGGGGGATTTTCGTCGGCAACGTCGATGGTGATTGTCGCGGCCATTGCCGCGTCGACGATGGTCTCGAACCACGTGGTGATGCCGATTGCGCTCCGCTTACTGGCCCGCTCCAATGCGGTCAGCGGTGATGTGCGAAATCTTTTGCTGACATCGCGACGCATCAGCATCGCGCTCATCTTGGGACTCGGTTTCCTATACTTTTATATAAGCGGTGGATCGGATGCGCTCGCCGCCATCGGTTTGATCGCATTCGTCGGCGTCGCACAGTTTCTGCCCTGCTTGCTCGGTGGCATTTTTTGGCGCGGCGCGACCAAGGCCGGTGCCATTGCCGGTTTGCTGATCGGCTCAGCCTTGTGGGCGTATACCTTGTTCCTGCCCAGCTTCGGCGGACATTTCATTCTGACGCCCGAGGTCCTGACATCAGGGCCCTGGGGCATCTCCTTGCTCCGCCCTCAATCTTTGATGGGGCTCAGTGATTTCGATCCGTTGGTGCACGCCGTGGTGTGGAGCGTCGGTCTCAATGCGATCATATTTGTGGTCGTCTCAAGCCTTACCAAGCCGGATATTCTAGAGCGCCTGCAAGGCACACTCTTTGTCGGCGTCTATCGCTCTACCGGCGGTGCGATGTCGAGTATCTCAGCGGGTGCCGCCGACGCCGAAGACATGTTTATTTTGGCACAGCGAATATTGGGCCTCGAACCCGCGCGGCGCCTGTTTGACGAAATCGCCGCATCACAAGGCATCACCGTCGGCCTGCCGCATGCAACTGATGCCGTGATCTCAAGATTGGAACGTGAACTCGCGGGCTCGGTCGGTGCCGCATCTGCCCACGCCATGGTGTCGCGCATCGCGGGCCGGCAAACGGTCGGCATGACAGAACTCATCGACATTGCCGATGAAACTCAACAAGTGATTGAAACATCGCGTCAGCTTGCGGAAAAATCTGCGGAACTTGAGCGCGCCGCCGAACAACTTCGCGAAGCCAACATGCGGCTCCGCGCACTCGATGCGCAAAAAGATGAATTCCTCAGTCAGGTCAGTCACGAACTGCGCACACCCATGACCTCAATCCGCTCATTCTCTGAGATATTGAAAGACTCTGAGATATTGAAAGATACCAGTGTTTCCAATGAAGACCGTTCGCGGTTCGTCGCCATCATCTATGACGAAAGCCTGCGCCTGACCCGGCTGTTGGATGAGATTCTGGATATCAGTCGCCTCGAAGCCGGCTCGTCGGCGCTGAAGCTTGAACCGATGAATGCGAACAACGCCGTGCACAGCGCTGTCGAAACCGTTGCCGGGATTACGCTGAAAGCCGACGTCAAAGTGACAAGCGAGCTGAGCCCCGACGACCTCCCCGTCCGCGCCAACGCGGATCGCTTGCGTCAGGTTTTAATCAATATCCTGTCAAACGCAGTAAAATATAACGGCGCCGAGGTACCTGAGATTCTCGTGCGAACCTCGCACGATGATCGCACGGTCAAAATCGATATTATCGACAACGGCGGCGGCGTGACCCGCGAAGAAGCAAACACCGTGTTCGAAAAATTCGCCCGCGGCAACCGTAGTGTGCTTAGTTCCGGCGCCGGCCTAGGCCTGCCGATCAGCCGCGCGATCATGCATGCGATGGACGGTGATTTGACGTTGGAATTTACCCGCGACCATTCGAGCTTTTTCCGCCTCACGCTGCCATTGCTGAAAACGACTTGAGTGCCATTCAGCAAAATTCGCACAATTGTCAGTGCCAAAAATCTGTCATTTTGTTGCGGATTTTGGCTCGTATAAGGCATTAGGCTTACGAGCGTTAGTAGACGTCTTCTAGGCAGACACGATAGGTCCGCTGTGGACTTTAGCGTCTGCCAAAAAAATTTTCAGCATAGGTCTTGATATGCTTTTTTCTCAGGAATATCTCCTCGTCGCTTAGCTGAGTTGGCTAAGTAAGTAGCTGATTTTGTTCGCTTAGAAGGAGGAACGAACATGAGCTTCAAGCCTTTGCATGACCGCGTGCTTGTACGGCGGGTCGAGCAAGACGAAAGAACCGCTGGCGGAATCATTATTCCCGACACCGCCAAGGAAAAACCGATGGAGGGTGAAGTCCTCTCCGTGGGTTCCGGTCATAAATCTGAAGATGGGAAAGTGACCCCGCTAGATGTTCAAGTAGGTGATCGCGTGCTTTTCGGCAAATGGTCCGGCACCGAAGTAAAGATCGACGGCGAAGAGCTGATCATCATGAAAGAGAGCGATATCCTTGGTATCATCGAGGTTTCGGTTGCCAGCAAGAAAGCCGCCTAAGGAGGAGTTTTAGAAATGGCTGCGAAAGAAGTTAAATTTTCCACTGATGCCCGTGACCGTCTGCTCAAAGGGGTCGATACGCTGGCAAATGCGGTAAAAGTTACTTTAGGCCCGAAAGGCCGGAACGTTGTTCTCGACAAATCCTTTGGAGCGCCGCGCATCACCAAGGACGGTGTGACGGTCGCCAAAGAAATCGAGCTTACAGATAAGTTCGAGAACATGGGCGCGCAGATGATTAAAGAAGTCGCATCGCGCACCAACGACGCCGCCGGTGACGGCACGACCACCTCAACGGTCCTCGCGCAAGCGATCGTTCGTGAAGGTGCTAAAGCCGTCGCCGCCGGGATGAACCCGATGGACTTGAAACGCGGCATTGATCTTGCCGTATCGAGGGTCGTCGAAGACGTCGAGCAGAAATCAAAGAAAGTATCGACGAATGCAGAAATCGCACAGGTCGGCACGATTTCCGCGAACGGCGACACCGAAGTCGGCGACATGATCGCTTCCGCCATGGAACGCGTCGGCAACGAAGGCGTAATCACGGTCGAGGAAGCCAAGTCGCTGCACAGCGAACTCGACGTCGTCGAAGGCATGCAGTTCGACCG
>Ga0129324_10000575_pt1 | contig 26397 bp, 14 predicted proteins | sample CPBDNA_7_FD_96879 | JGI IMG/M metagenome (GOLD analysis project Ga0129324, IMG submission 96879) | Freshwater to marine salinity gradient microbial communities from Chesapeake Bay, USA - CPBay_Spr_15_0.2_DNA | ecosystem: Environmental > Aquatic > Marine > Coastal | place: USA: Chesapeake Bay...
TACTAGGAAGCTCTCAGGCTCCGAAAGAGAGCTAGGTGGCATACCTAACTCATCTGAGGCTGTTAAACAGGCTCACGCAGCCGCTATTGAGACTTTTATAGAAAAATATGTAGGACTTGATATTGATGGCACATATAGATCCCCTGATGAGATGGGTACAATGTATTTTAGTAAGACACTTCAGGATTGGGCTAGGTTTGATATAAACAATAGGACTAAATTTGATGCCTCAATAAGCTCAGGATTAGCTATAATGGCTAACCAGCAGCACCTATATAAAAACGTTAAAAAAGAGTCCAAAATAAGCATTAACTTTGCAAGATATAATAATAACGGAATATCTAGTAAATTAATTAGATGAAAGAGATAAATATATCTATTAACCCATCTTCTTTTCCAAGTCAATATGTTCCTGATTCTATAAAGAAAACCAATGAATTTGGTCTTAAGATAGGTCAGGCGATTCAGTATGAATGGTTCAGAAAAGACAATGGAGGTTCTAAGTTTTACGATCAATGGGATTCTTTCCATAAATTAAGGCTTTACGCAAGAGCAGAGCAATCTGTAGGAAAATACAAAAACGAATTATCAATAGATGGTGATTTGTCACACTTGAATTTGGATTGGACACCTGTGCCTATTATACCTAAGTTTATAGATATAGTAGTTAACGGAATGTCTGATAGATTATTCGATGTAAAGGCATACGCACAAGATGCATTATCTGCTGATAACAGGAATAAGTACCAAGAAAACCTTGAGGCTGATATGGTTTCAAAGGATTTATTAAGTCAAATAAAGGAGGATTTTAATGTTGATGCATTCAATACTAATCCTGACGATTTACCAGAGAATGATGATGAGCTTTCATTGCATATGCAGTTGAGCTATAAGTCATCAATAGAGTTAGCTCAAGAGGCAGTAATAAATACTGTTTTATCTGAGAATAATTATGAAGATACACGGAAAAGAGTAATATACGATTTAACAACTTTAGGGATTGGAATTGTTAAGCATGAATTCCTGCCAGGCGCTGGTGTTGTCGCTAAGTATGTAGATCCTGCTAATGTGGTATATAGCTATACAGAAGATCCAAACTTTAAGGATTGCTTCTACTGGGGTGAGGTGAAAACAGTGCCTATAAATGAGGTACTTAAAATAGACCCAGACTTAACGAAAGATGACCTAGAGAAGATTTCTCAATCAAGCTCACAGTGGCATGATCATTTTAACGCTACTCAGTTTTATAATAACTCATTATTCAATAATGACACGGTTACATTACTATACTATAACTACAAGACCACTAAGAAGTTTGTTTACAAGCAGAAAGGTGAGAAAGTAATACAAAAAGACGATGAGTTTAATCCTCCAGCAGAAATGATGGAAGAGAGAGGATTTCAGAAAGTAGAAAAAAATATAGATGTTTGGTATGAGGGTGTTATGGTCATGGGGACAAATATAATACTTAAATGGGATATGTCTGAGAACATGGTGAGACCTAAGTCTGCCTCTCAACATGCTACACCAAATTATATCGCATGTGCTCCTAGAATGTATAAAGGTAAGATAGAATCCACATTAAGACGTATGATTCCGTTTGCTGATCTTATACAGATGACACACATGAAACTTCAACAAGTTATACAAAGGGTTGTACCTGATGGTGTGTTTATAGATGCCGATGGTCTTAATGAAGTTGATCTAGGTAATGGATCTGCTTATAACCCAGAGGACGCACTAAGGTTGTACTTCCAGACAGGTAGTGTAATAGGGAGAAGTTTTACTGGAGATGGAGACTTTAACAATGCAAGAGTTCCTATTCAGGAGTTAGCTAAAAACTCAGCTCAAGGTAAAATAGCTAGTTTAATAGGTAGTTATAATCATTACCTGCAAATGCTTAGGGATGTTACGGGATTAAATGAAGCAAGAGATGGCTCTATGCCAGATCCAAACTCATTGGTCGGGTTACAGAAAATGGCAGCATTAAATAGTAATACAGCAACAAGACACATATTAGACGCTAGTTTAGATGTGAGTAGAGATTTAGCTGTAGCATTGACGTCTAGAATATCTGATGCTTTAGAGTACTACCCTTACAAAGATGAGTTTGTTATGCAGATTGGTAAGTATAACGTAGATTTACTTAACGATATAAAGGATTTGCATATATATGACTTTGGTATATTTATAGAAATGGCTCCAGATGAAGAAGAGAAACAGCAGTTAGAGGCAAACATACAGGTTGCGCTATCTAGAGACTCTATTGATCTTGATGACGCTATTGATATAAGAGAGGTTAGGGATACTAAACTGGCTAATCAATTACTTAAGGTTAAGCGAAAGAGAAAAGAAAAACAAAGGCAAGATTATGAGATGCAGAAAATGCAGTCTCAACAACAGGCACAGATGCAGTCACAACAAATGGCGGCACAAGCAGCGGCACAAAAGCTTCAGATGGAGACTCAATCAGAGATGCAGATTGCGCAAGCAAAGGCAGGATTTGATATTGAGAGAATGCGTGGAGAGGCTCAAATAAAGTCCGAGTTAATGAAGCTTGAGTTTGACTTAAACATGCAATTAAAAGGTGTTGAAGTTAAAGCATTAAGTGACAGAGAGGATATTAAGGAGAAATCTAAAGCTGATAGAATAAGTAAACAAAACACACAGCAATCTAAATTAATAGAACAAAGAAAGAAGGATTTACCTCCAATAAACTTTGAATCAAATGAGGATACGCTGGATGGTTTTGACCTAGCGGAGTTTGAACCTCGCTAATAAATTAAATTAAATAATACGTATTTTTGCGTCATAAATTAAATCAAATATGGAATTAAAAGTAAAAGCGGTCCCCGGACCAGATGAAAAGTCTGTACAAGAAGTTGAAGAAACTTTATTAGAACAGCACGAAGAGACTATTACAGATGTTGAAGAACAAGCTGTAGAAGAAGAAGTTACTGCTGACGAAGAGGTTGTCAGTGAAGCCGAAGAATTTGGCGAAGAGGACGTTCTTTCATTTATTAAGAGTAAATATAACAAAGACATTAAATCTGTTGACGATTTGTTTTCTAATGAAACACAGGGGTTACCAGAGGATGTGTCTGCGTTCTTAAATTATAAAAAAGAAACTGGACGAGGTATTAGTGATTTTATGAAGCTACAGGCTGATTTTGATCAAATGAAACCAGATCAGTTATTGCGTGATTATTATGCTTCAACAGAGGAGGATCTTGATTCAGAAGATATTGAATATCTTATGAGTGAGAAGTTTTCTTATGATGATGAGCTAGATGATGAATCAGAGGTTAAGCAGAAGAAGATCGCAAAAAAAAGAGAACTTGCTAAGGCAAAGAAATATTTTAACGAATTGAAGGAGACGTACAAGGTTCCGGTTGAGTCAACTGGTGTTCCTGTCAATGATAATGAGTTAGAGTCTTACAACGCTTACAAGGAGTATATATCACAATCGCAAAATGTTCAAGAGGAGAATCAAAAGCGCTCTGAGTATTTTCAGAAAAAAACAGAAGAATTGTTCAACGATGAATTCAAAGGTTTTGAATTTAAAGTCGGAGACCAAAAGATGAGTTTTAGTCCTGGAGATACAGTCGAAGTGAAGAAAGTTCAGTCTGACGTAAACAACTTTATATCTAGATACCTAGATGACCAAGGTGTTATCAAAGACGCAGCAGGATATCACAAGGCATTATCAGCAGCGATGAACCCTGATAAGTTAGCTGAGTTTTTCTATGAGAAAGGCAAGGCTGATGCTGTTGGAGATGTTTCGAGACAATCAAAAAATATAAACATGGATGTCAGACAAACACCTCAACAACTAAAAGACAACTCAGGATTCAAGATTCGAGCCGTAGATCAAAGCAGCGGGCGTGGTTTAAAAATTAAAAAACGTTAAACATTAAAAAAAACAAAAATTATGGCACTTACAGTGAACCCAACTCCTGGATATAGCTTACAACCGACTCCATCGCAAGTAGCAACTCCTGGATCTTACATTTCAGATTTTGACTTCTTAAGTCAATATCTACCTGATACGCACGAAGCAGAATTCGAGCGTTACGGAAACCGATCAGTCTCTTCTTTCTTACGTTTAGTAGGAGCTGAGATGCCTTCTAACTCTGACTTAATTAAGTGGTCTGAGCAAGGAAGATTACACATTAAATATACAAACGTAACAAGCGCTGGCGCTGCAACAGATGACACAGCTATCTTTACTATTGCTGATGCTGGAATTACAGCTGCTGCTGTTAGAGTAGGACAAACAGTTATGATCTCTGATAATACTGCTGCTTCTACATTAAACAACAAAGGTATTGTAACTGCGGTTAGCGGACTTACTTTTACTGTTGCTTTTTACGAGGCAGGTGGTCAAGAGAACTACGCAGGATCAGTTACTGTATTCATTTACGGTTCTGAATTCAAGAAAGGATCTAACGGCATGGATGGTGCTTTAGAAGCTGAGAGCGAAATTTTCGAGAACTCTCCAATCATCATCAAAGATAAGTACACTGTATCTGGATCAGATATGGCACAAATCGGATGGGTTGAAGTAACAACTGAGAATGGAGCAAGCGGATACTTATGGTACTTAAAGTCTGAGCACGAAACTCGTCTACGTTTTGAAGATTACTTAGAGACAGCTATGATTGAAGCAGTACCTGCTGAGGCTGGTTCTGGAGCGATTGCTGCTACTGGAGATTTAGGAAACAAAGGATCTGAAGGTCTTTTATATGTACTAGAAAACAGAGGAAACGTTGCCGCTGGAGCTTTAGCTGATTTAACTGAATGGGACGCAGTTGTTGCTCGTTTAGATAAGCAAGGTGCTATCGAAGAGAATGTATTATTTGTTGATAGAACTTTCTCTTTTGAGATTGACAATATGTTAGCTTCACAAAACAACTTTGGTTCTTCAGGAGCTTCTTTTGGTTTGTTTGACAACGATACAGACATGGCTCTAAACTTAGGTTTCTCTGGTTTCCGTAGAGGATATGACTTCTATAAGTCTGACTGGAAATACTTAAACGATGCTACTATGCGTGGTGGAATTGTAGGTGGAGCTATCAATGGTGTATTAGTTCCTGCTGGATCTACTTCAGTATATGATCAAGTTTTAGGTAAAAACGCTAAGAGACCATTCTTACACGTACGTTACCGAGCTTCTGAAGCTGAAGATCGTAAGATGAAATCATGGGTTGTTGGTTCAGCTGGTGGTGCATCAAATAGCGATAAAGATGCTATGGAAGTACACTTCTTATCTGAGAGAGCTCTTTGTACTTTAGGTGCAAATAACTTCTTCTTATTTAAGTAGGATCAAACAATAAGGAGGGACCGCAATAAGCGGTCTCTCTTTTTTATAAACTTTAAATTAAATTAAAATGAAAAAACAAGCAGTCCTTAAGGACAGAACTTACCGATTACTAGGGGCAACCGCTCCATTAAGTTATTCACTTAACACAAGAAATTCAAGAAGAAAGCCATTGCTACACTTTGACGGACAGTCAAATAGAGCCCTAAGGTATGCTTCAAACCAACAAACCCCATTTGAAGATAATCAGGATGGCAATGCTATTTTAGAGCCTGTTGTATTTGAGAGAGGTATGTTGAATGTATCAAGAACAAATCCAGTACTACAGGAATTCTTATCACTACACCCAGGGAATGGAACAATATTCGTAGAGGTTGATGGAGAGAAAGATGCCAGCATCCAAGTTGAGGATTTAGATTATCAGTTAGAGGCACAAATTCAGGCCCGTGATTTAGGTATCGAAATGCTAGAAACAATTGGGCGAGTGGTATTATCTCTAAACATAGATAAGATGTCTACAGCTGAGTTAAAGAGAGACGTTAGGCTATACGCTAAGAACGATCCTCAAGACTTCTTAGATACACTTAATGATCCTATGCTTAAGATGCAAAACTTAGCATCTAAGTTAGTTGATCAAAAAATATTAATATTAAAAAACAGTGGCAAAGACATCTACTTCAATATTAAAGGAAACAAAACGAAGCTGATAAGTATTCCGTTCGGACAGAACGCTATTTATACATTAGCTACATTCTTCCAAACAGATGACGGTATTGAGGTCATGACAATGCTAGAAAATAAGTTAGAAGACTAACACAATCAATAAGCCCTCCATTATCGGAGGGTTTATTTTTTTTTAAGTATCTTTGCGTAAATTATTACAAGATGATAAACAGCGTAAGAAACACTGTACTTGCGGTTGCTAATAAACAAAATTTCGGGTATATCACACCGGCAGATTTTAACTTATATGCAAAGCAGGCACAACTAGACTTGTTTGAGGATTACTTTTACAGTTACTCTCAACAGTTATATAAACAAAATGCAAGACGTTCAGGAAGTGGTTATGCAGATATAGTAAAAGGACTAGAGGAAGTTATAGATTCATTCTCAGTTATAAGTACCCCATCTTCTGCAAGCGCACCAATATATCCATTGCCACAAGATTATTATCTAATAAACTCAGTTAGGTATGGAACTAGAGAGGTTGAGCGTGTATCAAACAATAAAATAATACAGCTCTCATCTTCAAATTTAACAGCTCCTAATGCAACATTCCCGGCCTATGTATTAAATGGGAATGATATAACGGTATATCCAGATACAATATTAACAGGGATCACATTACAATATATAAGAAAACCTTTAGATCCTAAGTGGACCTATGCTACTCTTTCTGGTGGTGAACCAGTATTCGATCAGGGTAGATCTGATTATCAAGACTTTGAGTTACCAGAGTCTGATGAACCATCTTTGGTTGCTAAGATACTTCAGTATGCCGGTATATCTATAAGAGAGAAAGATGTTTACCAATTTGGCGTAAACGAGGAGACCATAGAACAACAAACACAACAGTAAGACATGGCATATATAACAGGATATCAGTACTACGAGAACTCAGGTAATAATTGGGAAGAAGACAATTGGGGTAGTTACCAATACGTGAACTTAATTGACATTGTAAACAACTTCATGCTAATGTATGTTGGGAATGATAAATTAATAAACAACGTTGAACGATATAACGTATTATTTCACGCCAAGCGTGGTTTACAGGAGTTGAACTACGATGCAATGAAAGAAACAAAGATCGTTGAGCTTACAGTTTGTGACAACTTAAGAGTGGTCCTGCCTCCAGATTTCGTAAACTGGGTCAGAATCTCTCTATACAAGGATGGAATATTGAGGCCTCTTTCTGAGAATATACAAACAAATTTTGCTAAAAGTTACCTACAAGACAATGATTGCCGTGTTCTTTTTGATGAGGATGGAGGCGTGTTAATAGGTACATCTACTTTAGATGGAGATAGAATAGACGGCATCCAGAAAACACCTTACCTAGGCGATGGCAAGATGCACGGAAGAATGGGCTACAACATAGACGGTAATTGGGTCTTTGATATGCCACTAGGGGGGAGAATGGGTTTAAACACTGAGACAGCAAATACAAACCCAACGTTTAAGGTTGACAAGAAAAGTGGTGTCATAAACTTCAGCTCTCACATGGCAGATCAAGCCATTGTTATAGAGTATGTTTCTGATGGAATGGAAAATGGAGATGATTCCAAAGTAAATGTCAATAAACTTTTTGAAGAATTTATATATGCTTACATAAGATATTCAATACTTAGCAGTAAGTTTGGAATTCAGGAATACATAGTAAACAGGGCTAGAAAAGAAAAATCAGCACTATTAAGAAATGCTAAGCTAAGATTAAGCAATATTCACCCAGGTAGACTACTTATGAATTTAAGAGGTCAAAATAAATGGATAAAATAGAATGAATATAAATAACAACTTTATTGGGTCCAGAATGAACAAGAGTCTGGACGAAAGACTTATACCTCAGGGTGATTATATAGACGCATTAAACATTAGAATATCTTCTGATGAAGACGGAGAATCAGGCTCTGTTGAGAATGCAAAAGGTAACGAATTAGTTACCTCTTTAACTTATAATTCATCCCCACTTGTTGATGCGACTTGTATTGGAGCTTTTGAAGATGGCGAGCAAGAAACTATCTACTGGTTCGTAACAAGCCCTACGGTGGATATGATAGTATCGTACAACTTTAATAATTCAACATTATTATACCACGTTATTAGTACGGATGTTTTAAACTTTTCTACTGACTTCAGGATTGAATCTATAAACCTTATAGATGATTTATTGTTTTTTACAGACAATTTAAACCCTCCAAGAAAAATAAATACTAAGAGGTCTTATCCAAGACCTATAACAGGTCAGGATCAAATAACTGAGGATGATATATCTGTTATTGTTAAGCCACCTATTGAAGCCCCTGGAGTTGGGTTAGTAAAAACATCTTCAAGTCAGAATTTTATTGAGGATAAGTTCGCTAGGTTTTCTTATAGATATAAATACAAAGACGGAGAATACTCTGCCTTGTCTGAATTCTCTGACATTGCTTTTTTACCAGGTGTTTTTAGACTAGACTTTGGTAATTATGATATGACTGGAATGAGGAACAGGTTTAACTCTGCTAACGTTTCATTTAACACAGGATCAAAACATGTAATTGGAATTGATGTTTGTTTTAAACTTTCAAACTCAAACGTAGTTCATGTGATTGAGAAGTTTGATAAATCAGAAGAAGGATGGGGCAACAATGAAGTTAAGAGTGTACAGTTTAGCAATCAAAAAATATTCACAACACTTCCGGAATCTGAACTATTAAGACTATTTGACAATGTACCTAAGGTAGCTAAGGAGCAAACCTTGATGGGTAATAGAATTATGTACGGAAACTATACTGATGGATACGACATAGACACTAATATTAATTACAGTCTAAGTCTTGTTTCTGAGCTTATAGGTGACTCTGAACTTGAAACAACAAACTTTTACGATCCAGCATCTAAAGCAACAGGTTTTACGGTAGATTTTGATGGCGTAGAACTGGTACAGGGGCTTACTATTTTTATAGATCTAAACATATTACACGCCGAGTTTGATGGTGATGCAGGTTATCCAATGACCCCACAGAATGACATACAACAGTCTTGGTCATTCCAACTCCCAAGGGATTATACATCTGTTCTAGATTTAGCAACTAGCACCGAGTGGAATGAGGCTATCCAATTAACAGACTTATGGACTAATACTGCTGACGGTAACAGTATGACTGATGTTTTTTTCACCAACATAATAGCCGCTAATGGGTGGAGAAAAGTACAGGGGGCTACTTATAGAGTAGATCCACCTGCGTTCGTGCTTAACAAGGAAATAGAGACTACTCGATCTGGAACTGTGATTACATTTAATATACCAGGGGTACAATATGAAATAGATCCGCAGACAGAGCCTCCAACAGCATCGGCTTTTGAGTTTTTCCAAACATCAGTTACAGTTGCAGGTTTTATTGATGACACTACATCAAAAAGTTTACACAGTAATAGAGATTACGAGGTAGCTATAGAGTACCTTGATGAGTATGAGAGAGCATCTACGGCTCTTGTTAGTACAGCGAACAGTATATTTGTAGGCGCTGAATTATCTACTTTTCAGAATATAATAAGGGTAACCCTAAACAGTCTTGCTCCAAGCTGGGCTAGTAGGTATAGGTTTGTTTTAAAGCCTAGTAAGGGTGATTACGAGACCATATACTCTAGGTTCTACTATCAAAGTATAAACGATGGCGGTGCTTGGTGGGTTAGGCTTGAAGGAGATAACCAAACAAAGGCCAAGGTTGGGGATACATTAATAGTCAAGTCTGATTCAAGTGGAGCTACCCCAAGCCTAACTGAAACTAAAGTGCTAGATATACAGGCTCTTTCTTATAATTCTGAATACGTAAGCGGAGATCATCCAGCTGGATTGTATATGAAATTAAGGGCTACTAATTACTCAATATCTAGCGACCCTGAAAGTGAACTTATAGACAGAAGAACTAATTCTGAAAGTAGTAGTCAGAGTGGAGCGGCATTATGGATGTCTGAATTAGTTGACCCAGAGGTCCCTGGTGTTTATCAAAAGATAGATATACCAGCTGGATCAAAAATCACGATTTCTGTAAGATCCTTCAGGTTTGGTTCTTACAGTTTTGACTACTATTTTACTGGGACATTTACGGCTCAAAATGATTACGAAGATATAAATCAGTTTATAAACGGTGAGAACGTAAACTTCACACCTCCAAACACAAACAGCGGTATGGGTAGCCCTGCTGACGGAGATGAAAACAGGGTTAAGTGGTTCTCTGCCGTGGGTGACTCCAATGATTTAAGACGTGGGATAGGTGTACCTATTGAACCAGGATACAACGGCACTGTTAGAAATTATGACGAAGACTCTCCTAGCGTAGAAAGAGAACTTCAAATAAAATATTATGAGAATCCATCTGATCCTACACAGAGTTGGTTATACCAATCACCAATTAGCGGCGGTTCGACGGGCCATAAGGTTAGGAATGAGCTTTCAGTCCAGATTGAAAGACCTGGTGACATACTTGTTTTTGAGACTAAACCAGAGGAAATAGCTGGGGAGATATACTACCAAAGCAGTAAGAGTTATCCTATACAGTCAATAAAAAATAGTAATATAGGTCGATACGGGGTGACTGTTTCGGGTAACGAGACAAACCAACAAACTATACAATATACAACACCAGCAACACCAGGTGTTGAAAGTGAAGTAAGAACTACCACGATAACACCAGGTGGGGCATCTTTTGTATTTGAGGCTGTAGTAGGAAGTGTTAGCCTATTAACAATACCTTTATCACCCTCAAACATAACTATACAATTACTCAACTCTCCAACATACACTGGAGACGTGCCTACCCTTGGTCACTACGGAAACGTATCTAACCAAACCGCTACAGGGCCAGCAGTTATTGATTTAGAATTGTATAACTGTTTCTCATTTGGAAATGGAGTTGAGAGTTTTAAAATAAATGATGGGTTTGCAACACCAGGTTTTAGGATAGGGGCTCGTACTACGGCTGTTTCTTTAGAGGATTACAAAGAGGTTAACAGATACTTTGATATAACATATAGTGGTGTATATAACCAACAAACGAACATAAACAAGCTAAATGAGTTCAATTTAGCACTAGCAAATTACAAGAGCTTAGAGGCTTCATTTGGACCTATAAACAAGCTACATGGAAGACAGACAGATATATTAGTTCTTCAAGAAGACAAAATATCATATGTTTTAACTGGGAAGAACTTATTATCTGATGCCGCAGCTGGAGGGGCTATAACATCTATACCTGAAGTTTTAGGTACACAGATAGCTAGAACTGAAGAGATCGGAATAAGTAATGACACTGCGAGCTTTGCTACGGAATCTGGGGATGTATTCTTTACGGACTCAAAGAGAGGAATGGTATTAAACCTTAAGGGTGGATCATACCAAGGAGAGTCGTTGAATATTATCTCTACATTAGGCATGAGGTCTTGGTTCAGGGATGAATTTTCTACTGGTTTTAATAAAATAAAACTTGGTGGATTTGATCCATACATGAATGAGTATGTACTAACTTTTGGTAATTATGAAAGACCACTACCACCTATATCAGTAGGGTGTGGCACAGAATTATCTTACCAAGATAGATCTACACCTGTGACATTTAATGTACAGCTAAATGATTCTATAGGAAATGTAAATACTGACTATAACTTTACCTCTGGGGCTGGTAATATTACCATTGTTTATAACGGAAGTGAAGTTACCAATGCAGACGTAACTGGAAGCGGTCAATTATCTTTCAACAAAGACATAATAGGACTCAACGAATGTACTGTTACTGTAACACCAAGTGAAGAATCTACTTTTACTATTAAAGCAAACTGTATAGCAGATAAATCACTTACTATTGTTCATATTGTCAAGAATACAGACGAAATGAATGAGAAGATTATACACCATGAGTACCAATGGACTAACGGAACATATTCTTCTCTAGTATACCAACAAGAGATTACTTTCGGCGATGGTCCGGTATCATATTATAGAAGATCAACTGGTATAGCATCACAGGGTGAGTTCCCTGTTGATGGATCTACAATAAGACTAAAGTATGCCCCTCAAATTGGCGACACAGCATCATGGGAGGCAGATAGATTCCAGTACCATTTATCTGATATACTCTATACTGAGTCTGAGATAGACTTATTAAAACCTCTATTAACTAATATTCCTGAGGTACCGTCATCTAACCCTGTAAATGTTCAGGGTGAATTTACTTACAGTAATCCTACGTCAAAACAATATTTGTATTTAGTGTATGATTATGTATCCCCAGTTATAGAGTGTGGTGTAGCTGTAAATACTACAGCCGCAAATACAGGGGCTTATGAGATGAGATCAGATTTAGGAACGGACATAGGTTTCGTAACGGTTGATTTTGAGGGTTACAACACACCGACTAGACTTCAGTTAGTCTATGATGGCAGTATTGTAGCAGATTCACTATTTATTGGTGATGTATTACCAGACGCTACTCAAGAGGGACTGATAACATCTTTATCAACGCTTGATACATATAACTATAACGGGTATACTTACGACCTATCTAACTCAGAATCGGTAACTTATACATCAGCAGATATAGCTGTATCAGATGGGTCTGAATTAAGATCTAGTGGAGACGGTACGGGGCAAACAGGTGTTGTCGCAAACTTCCCTTCGCCAACGGCAAAAGCCTCCGATGGAAGCGTAAAATTAAAGTTCTTAAAATCAACAGCTCTACCTACAGAAATGACAATAAGAGTCATAACGGCAGACGGTACTAATAACTGGAGCATGAACGGTGTTACTTGTCCTTCAAGAGCAGAAGTTCCTGACGATCAATTTGAGTGTACAAATGCGCCATTAGTAACGCCAGCTGCGGCAGGTTTCTGGAACTTGAATTCAGATATTGGCGTGGACACAGGTGCTGTTGTAATAACTATGAGACCTAAAAACGTTGAAGATACATTAGGTTCAGTTGTTGAGTATAATAGCACAACATACAACACATTTGTTAGTGATTTTGACGGAACACACAAGTCGGATACTGATGGTAACTACACATGGGTAGGTGCTACAATTCCTTCAAGCCCACAGGTTAGGGATGAGTACACATTTGAAAATGGTTCATTTGTAGATACAGGGAACGATGTTAGTCAAGCGGTAGCTGCTGGAGATGTTTCAACATCAAGCTTCCCGGTTGGATCTACTACAAGACCTAATTACACTATAGTAATACCAAAAATTGAAACTAACATAGAGGCTCTAAACTTTAAGGTATTCAGTGATACAGAAGCAGAAATGATAGTTAGATGTCCAAGATTGCTAAATTCAGCTCAAATAGACGGTCCGTATGAATTTCCTAACACTGCAATAAACCCACCAGGGGTAGTGTTTAGAAACTTCTTTACTGTTTACAAGAGTGGCATTGGTACTTCATTACCTCTTTACGTTCCAATTTCAGATGACCCTATATTACATTGCGAGCAATTATTTTTAGACACAAATGGTATACAAACACTTCAGAAGGGGTATTACTATACAAACGATATAGAGACACCTTCTGAGTTTACTAATCAAGACCAATATAAGATTATATATGTAGATGATTGGGGGACAGCTTATTACTACACACCAGAGGAAATATCTGAAAACCAATGCAACAATGCCACTTTAGTTAGTCTAAATGATTCTGGATATTTTGACGCTAATATTGAGTTATCATCTAGTACTGGTGCTGTAGTTATACATTTTAATGCTGGATCATACATACCTGATGGTATATTAGCTACGTATAATAATAATACTTATAATATATTAACATCTCAGAACATTCAATTCTATAGTTCACAAGTTCCTTACGGAAGAACAGAAAACTTTGGGACAGGTTTACCTACATATGTGGGGGCTCCCGACAATTTTAGTGGTTCGCCTTATCAAAATGTGGAAGAGTATTCACTTCAAAATGGATCCTATCAAGCATTAGGTACTACAAGAACTATAACTGTTGCATCGACACAAAATGACACTGCAAATCAAGATGTATTTACTTTAGTTGTACCTAAGACATCCTTATTTCCTAGTTCTTTAAACTTACAAATTTTCGCTCCATTACCACAAACGGCATTTTCATATAATATATCATGTCCAACAGCACTACCATCCTTCAGCTCTACGGTTGCACAAACTGATACTAATTGCAATGTGCCTACTGAAACCTATTACTTTGCAAGAAATGCAACCTATAGTGGGGCTGGTTCTGGATCATTTACAACTGATACTAACACTATACCAAAAGTCGGTAACTTTGTATATGAGGATAGTAACGCTGCAACACCATTAAACGACAATGCCTTATCACAGTATTATATAATTGGTCAAAGTACATATATTGAAGTGAGATACGGAATGGTCATTGCTACTGGAGCTTGTGTACAACAAGAGAATCCAAATATAGGTGTTAATACATATATTTACATATATTTTGATGCCTCAGGGTCCATGAGTACTACTCTTGGAGCCCTTCAAACCATGCGTACTGGAGCTTTAAAATCTACACTTCAAGATTTATACGCAACAGGTGGAGTAGAAGGAGCACCAGACTTTAATACAGACCCCGCAACTAACGGTAGTAATGAGTATGATAATAAGGTTTCTATTGTTTATAATCCAAACCCTCGTCAAGACTTTTGGGCAAATGAACGAACCCTCGCTGCTCTTTCTGACATTGATGTTAATAATTTCTTAACCACAAACACACATACCCCGTTTCCTGCAGACGCAAGTAACGTGATAGTTATGGTTTTCCAAGATGAGGCTTCAGACCCTCAGAATCCAAATAATATTTATCACGATTCTAGAGTAACTGGTACTTTTGACGAAGTAAACGATTTGAGAACACAAACTTACGACACAGACCTTGCTGATTTAAGGTCAAGAGTTGCTGCTTTAAATTCTTCTAATCCAGGTTTTTATAGGGGTGTTGTTTTTCATGTACAAGATAGTCCAACAGGAAGTCCAGTTTACCCATTCAAGGCGTTTTTGGAGGCTGTTGAATCCGGTGCAGGTAACTACACGGGAGTAAATGGTTTATCTGACTTGATGGGAGAAGACTCACCTACATTTGTGTTTGAGTATGACATTCGAGATAGCACAGGCAATGACGCTATTACGCCATTAAAACCAAACTCTGCGACTGATACATTTGACCAATGGCAATATTACTATCTATATTGGATAACAAACTCACTTAACACGCTAGGTTTTACTCCAAATGGTATAGCTTGGCCAGCAATAATAGACGACTAATAATATAAATAAAACATGGCATATACATTAACATATAGTGAAAGCGCAAATGGGTGGCCATCGTTCTACTCCTTTATACCTGAAAAAATGATAGGAATGAACAACTCATTCTATTCATTTAAAGGTGGTAGTTTATACAAGCATAACTCTAACTCTAGACCTAGGAATAATTTCTATGGGGAACAATATGAATCAACAATTTCAGGAGTTATTAACGTTGAGCCAACCACTATAAAGAAGTTTAAGACTATCTCATTAGAGGGTAACGCTGCTTGGGATTGTTCCGTATATAGTGATTTAGAAGCAGGGTTTATTGATAAGGACTGGTTCTCGCTAAAAGAGGGTGAGCAATATGCATACATAAGAAGAAGAGACGATGATAATACATTTGAGGCTAGATCAGCTCAAGGTGTTGGATCAGTATCGACCGTGGATTCATCTGTAATTACTAGTGTAATTTTAACCTTTACGTTCAACATAGATAGCATGATATCTGTCGGAGACAAGTTATATGGGGTTAATTCTGGTACACCTGAATTTGCAGGTACTATAATAGCTGTTTCAGGTGCAGCAATAACCATAGATAGTAGTGCACCAGGGGCCATTGTCCCTGTAAACGGACAGTTTATCATGTATATTAAGAACAACATCGCAGAGTCCTATGGGGCTACTGGATACTACCTTGCATATACCCTTACAAACGACTCAACAAGTTTCGTAGAGCTTTATGGAATAGGATCAAATTTATTCAAGAGTTTTCCTTAATTTTTTGTATATTTGCAACTAATGGAAGTTAGAAATTTAATACATTCCGATTACGATGAAATACTCGTTAAGTGGTGGAAAGACTGGCGATGGGTAGCCCCATCTAGAGATTTTCTTCCAGATAATGGTAATGGAGGCCTTATAGTTTATGATGGAGATATTCCAGTTTGCGCTGGATACATGTACGTAACTAACTCAAAAACAGGGCTTTGTGAATTTATAGTTTCAAATTTTCATTACAAGGACAAGAAAAAAAGAAAGGAAGCGATTAGTTTATTGATTTACACAATAGACAAAGTACTTAAAAATGTTGGGTGTAAGTACTCATACTCAGTACTTAAAAATAAATCACTAATCAACATATATAAAGAAGTTGGATACCAGGAAGGGTCAAAGAACTGTACAGAGATGGTAAAAATATTATAAAAAATGGCAGCAGCAACAACAATAATAGCAGGAGGTAGTGCACTACTAGGAGCAGGTACCAGTATAATGGGAGGATTCGCTTCAAAAAAAGCAGCTAGAAAAGCTGAAATGGCAGCTCAAAACGCACTAAGCAGAGCTAAGAAGCAATTATCTATTACGAGAACAGAGGAGCTACAAGTGCCTCTAGAATCTTACCAGTTACAGCAACAAGCTTTAGTTGCTGGTCAGCAGCAAGCTATTGAAGGATTGAGAGAGAGCGGACAGAGAGCTGTTCAAGGTGGTCTACCAGCGTTACAAGCGCAGGTGCAGGCTGGTGCAGAAAATATAAGACAGGATCAGGCACAGGCGATATATGACAGAGAGAAGATGATCGTTGACGAGAAGAAGACGGCTGATCAACAACTAGCTAGCCTAGAATTACAAACAGCACAGGGAGCTCAGATGGCAGCAGCACAGGCTGACGAAAGAGCGGCTCAACAGTTTACATCAGGTATCCAAGGTATAGCTGCGGCAGGGCAATCATTATATGCACAGTCAGACCTATACAAGAAAGTCGATCCAGCGGCTACAGCTACAGCTACAGCGGCAGCTACATCGGAAACGCCACAAGTAGCTCCATTCGCAGTAAGCAATGGCGTTGGGAAGACAGCATCAGTTTTTGTGCCACAAGCCGGTGTGCAGCCTGTGGGTGATTTTAATCAAATGACGAGACTACCAGGAATAAACGATCCAATTCAGCAATTCGGAATTCAACCTTATGATTTCTCAGGGATAAGATTTAATTAAACAATAACAAAACATGGGAACATACTACGGATACGTAAACAGAGATCAGGATAAATCAGTAATTGATTGGGCTGGAATAACTAAGAATATATCTGATGATATAATCAAAGAAAAAAACAGTAGAGAGGCTCGAAGATTTGAATTAGACAAGACTCAGGACGAGCAGTTAAGGAAACTAGACGAGTATACTCAAGGTATAGATAAGAACGCTAATCAGGCGGCACTGGAAGCGGCACAGAGTTACAGAGACTTCTTAATGGAGAATCACAAGTTAATGAAGGCAGGACTTGTTAGTGTTAATGATTCTAAGCTAGTAAAGGAGAACGCAAAGTCAACATGGGGGACACTAAACAAAGCATTTAAGGGGCACCAAGATGCGATACAGGCTAAGATTGATCAAGGTGGAGCAGGTAATCTACTCCTTGCTGAGAGAATGTCCACGGCTTTTGACTTCCAGAACAAAAAAATAGTACCAAGTAGAAATGGTGAGGCAGTATTCGTTAACATTGATCCAAAGACAGGAAAGATGGATATGGAGACAGCTATGCCAGTTTCTGGTTTATTGAATAATCAACAGAGAATGTGGGACACCATAGATGTACAAGAAAGCGCATCAAAGGCAGCGGATGCAGCCTCTATATATAAGTACTCCCCAACATCAACCAGGTCGATTAAAAACATAAGGGAAAACGAAGATTTTAAGGATTGGAAAGAAAATACCATTTTAGCTGCCCTAGATACACCTCAAAGACAAGCCTCTGTATTAATGGATTATTTAGGCGTTGATCCTGATGATATAAAAATGGTAGAAGATAGCCAAGGTGTTCTACAACCAGAACTAACCCCAGAACAACTACAGGCCGCAAAGGATGCCTACGGATCTGCCTTAGAGATAGGTTTAGGGTATGAAGAGACAATAACAGAGGCTAGAGCGCCTAGTGCGGCAGAAATATCAGTTGGCCGAGGTAAGAAAACTAAAGAAGCCACATATAACACTATTAAAGAGGCTCTTCAAGGTGATTCAACTAAATTTAAGACTATATTTGACCCTATGGGTCAGGCGTTAGTTACTGTAGACCCAGAAGGGAAAACAATAACAATAGGAAACAACGACCCAATAGACATAAGCTCTGACCAACTTATAGATCAAAGTGGTGGAAGGATTGCGGCTCAATTGAGTGGTCTTCCAGCTTTTGCTGATGCTGGTATGTCGGCAGAAGATTTTAGTGCGTTTATCAGAAAGAAAAACCTAAAAAATCCTAGAGTAAGTGAAAAAGTTTCTAAATTTGAAACCTTTGACACTACTAAAGCAAAACCATATGTCACCGAAGACAATATATCAAAACTAAACCGTGCGTTAATATTTGAGACAGGTATAGGTGAAATAACCAGAACTAACCTAAAAGGCAGAAGAGATAGTTTTAGGAGATCAATAACGGAAATTGCTGGTCCAGCAAGGGTAAATGTTGAGGTATTAGATGATGACACAGTAGTTGTTGGTGATATTACCATACCAAATGGTATAACTAAGCCTAAGGAAGTACTAGAGGCAATAGAGGCTAGTAAAAAAGCTAAAAAGAAAATGCCAGGTACATAATAAATTAAATAACAAGAAATGAACGAAGAAGCAATAAAAGCACTGTATGAGTCAGTATCTGTAGACTATGAGGTGGGGACTATAGATGAATTCAAGGCTTACTTGTCTGATGATTACAAGCGTAACCAGTTTTTTGAAAATGTAATCAAACCGGAGTATGATGTCGAAAGTATAGATGAGTTTGAGTCCGCTTATGGTTTAAAAAAAAAAGTCGATTCTACTTTGGAAACGGAAGATATGGTTGGTACTACAAAAACGGGAACAACTCCTGGATCTTTGGCTTCTTCAGAAACACCACCCGTTAGCATACCGGTAAAAGAAGAAAAACTTCTAATCGATGGATTTGATCCGAGTACATTAACAGCACCTGTAGAGGATGGGACAATTCCTGACCCATTAGAGACAGAAACTAAAGTCTTAACTGAGCTAGGAGTTGAGCCAGTAGAGTTTAAGACATGGAAAGAAGAAAACCTAAGGCCGGAATCAAAATCATATAAGTTTTTTAAAGAACTACTCCTGAATGATGAGGGTCAACAATATGAGGATGAACAGAAAATCCAGAAACAGGTTACGGCTTACTTAGCTCAGAAATTAAACAAAAATCTAGAAGCAATAGATGCAGCAGATGAAGAGGCTCAAAAAGTTTTAATAGAACAGAACAGGAAAGATGCGCAGACTATTGTAAATAACCTAAAGGCATACAAGAAAGAGGCTGTAATTGACGACCTAGAGAGCAGAAAAAACCTACTAAGACGTCAAAGAGCTGGTGGCGTTAAAATGGCCGCTTCAACAGGTTTTGAAATGATAAAAGCCGCTGGTAATGCTGCCGCAAATTTCGCAATGGGTACAGCAGCAGCGCTGTTCACAGAGGCTGACGCTTTGTTGAACGCAACTGGTGCAGACAAAAAAGGAGCCCTCCTTGGCATCGCTGAAATGTTCCTAGATTCAGCGGAACACTACAGTTTAGATGCAGGTGAAACACAGAGATCCGCATTTGTACAGGGTAAAGAAGTAATAAGCAATGGTAAAACATATATAGTATCTGATGATGGCGTTATTTACGATGAAGAAACACACATAAGAGTTGATGATATACTACCTGAGACAGAGGTAGCAAGCATACAAGATAAGGCGTCAAAAATTGAGGGAGACAGTACAAGCTTTGATATGGGATCTGGATTAACTGGACTTACAAGTACCGTAGTAAATTTATTTGGATTAATACGAGGAGGTAAGAAGCTTCAAAAATCTCTTGGAGTAAACCCTAAAGTTGGTATGGGGCTAATGTCTTTTGCCAGTACAGTTTCGTCCAGTGTAGAATCTGTTAAGGACGATCTTATGGCTCAGGGAGTTAGTGAAAAAGAGGCCACAAATAAAGCCCTTGTTTTTGGTAGCGCCATAGCAACACTAGACGGAGTTTTCTCTGCACTAGCAGGTAGTAATGAGAAATTACTTGGATCCACGAAAGTAGTAAAAGACTTATTAATAGACCTAGCAAAGAAAAAAGGTAAAGAATTTTCCGCTCAACAACTTAAAAGAAAAGCAGGAGATCTTATTAAAGAGAACGCAAAGGAACTGTTTATAGAGGAAATACCTGTTCTTTTATCTGAAAGAGGTATAAACAACGTTATAAACTATAGCGTAGGAATGGACGTAAGAGCTGGAGTTGAAGACTTAAAAAGAGCTGACTTCATGGAAACCGCTTTCTTGACATTAGGGGCAACTACAGGAATGGGTAGTAAGAGATTACTTACATCTAATCAAAGAAACGATGTTGTTAGATACTTATCTAATAATATAAAAGATGTGGACGTAGTAAGCGCTAAGCTAGTGACAGAAGGTTTACTTACTCAGCAAGAAGCTGATAATGCCGTAAGTGAGGTAAAATCAATGCAATATGCGGAAACTAAAGTATCAGGTGCCGTTAAGACCACTGAGAATATGATAGAGGCCGCAGCCTTAATAGAGAAGAAAGAAAAGTTAATCTCAGAGAGAGAAAATACAGACCCATCGTTAAGGGCTGATATAGATAAAAGAATAAACTCAATTGATCAGCAACTTGAACAACTCAAGCAGAAGGACGATAAAGATGTTCAGGATATTATTAACGGAGAGAAGGACGGAGAGATAAAAATAGAGGTAACTAGAGAGGAAGCTGTTGAGGCTTTGAAAGCTGAAAACGAAGCTAATGAAAGACTAGGACTTCCTACTATTATAGAGTCCGAAGCAAACATTCTTAAGACACAAGAGAAACTAATAAAAGAGAAACAAGATGCCATTCAAAAGCAAGAAACAAGAGAAGTACCTGATGCTAAACCAGCCGAAGGTGTACAAGAAGTGGAAACAGAGGTACGGGTTACTCCTGAGCAAGAAACAGAAGTAGAGAGTCCAATAAAGGATAATCTACAAGAAAACGAAACTATTGTTCAAACTAGAAAAGATAGTAAAGGTCGAGTATTTACTACCACTAAACAAGAATCCGTAAGAGAACGTGATGGATTAAAAACTACTAAGTTTAAGTTTAACAGAGACGATAAATCAACCGACCAAAGAAACGATGCTTTTGCTCCTGAGGACGTAGCATTAGCAGGAACTAACTTTGAGATTAACCCTGAAGATAGACTAGACCTTCAAGAAGGTGAGACAGCTACTTATGAGATAAGTGAAATAAGAGAGGGCGATACAGGAGTAGGCGCTTCTGTAAAGTTTACAACAATTGATGCTGATGGGAACCAAATAGGTAGCTTTCAAGGTGATGTGACATTGGTTGAAAAGCCTGATACAAAGAAAGATGAGAGTGAACAAACAGTATCTGAAATAGATGAAGTAACAGTTACTGAAGAGAAAGTAGTACCAGCTGGTAAGAGGTTGTTTAACAACCCAAACCCTGAAACTACAGAGATATCTAAGAAGTACAAGAAAGAAAGAAATAATGAAACACCTGAGGGTGAACCAATAACATCTATTGATACTGAGAACTCTAGAGATATTGCTGATGTGTATGAGTCACTAGAAGACTCGCCTAATGATCCAATGGTTCAGGAGGCATACTCATTAATGGCAGATGAAACAGCGGCACAACACCAAGATATTATTAACGCTGGATACGAGGTTGAGATCTGGAACGGAGAGGGTGAGCCTTACGCAAACGCTCAAGAAATGATTGACGATGTTCGTGACAATAAGCACATGTGGATATTTTCAACCGAGGCCGGGTTTGGGGATACTGCAATCACAGAAGAACAAAGACAACAAAATAAATTACTACAAGATTCTGGCTTCAAGGACAAGAACGGCAACACTTTACTATACAATGACTTGTTTAGATTTGTGCATGACTTCTTTGGACACACAGAGAGAGGTAATGGTTTCGGACCTGTTGGTGAAGAGAACGCATGGGACGTACACTCAAGAATGTATACACCATTAGCTAGGAGAGCTATGACCACTGAGACAAGGGGTCAGAATAGCTGGGTTAACTTTGGACCTCAAATGAGGAATGATAAAGGGGAGTTAATCAAGGAAGGTGAAGAGGGATATATTATTCCAAAAGAGAGAGCGTTTGCTCCTCAAAAAATGGCGCTTATGCCAGAACTATACTCTATGCTTGAGAATGAAGTTGAGGCAGGTGTATCTAAGCTATCACAAGAGTTTAAAGGCAAGCCATCTATGGAAGAGGTTTACAATAAAGCTGAAGATTTAGGTATTACACAAAAAGAAGCTAGAGAGTATCTGAATAAAATAGGATACACAGAACAAGAGATAAAAGATTTTGTTTTTAAGAGAGAAGATATGTCTGTAAAGAGAGATGTCGCTGGCGATAAAAATATATTTGTAAAAGGTAAGAATATTACGTTAAACTTCTTAGACACTATAAAAAGAAAGTACGCCTCTGCAAAGTCATACATGCCTAAGAATGCGTTCATAGCAAAAGAAACTAAGAATGCACATATACAGGCTGAAGTTAAGGTAGCAGAGAGAATGGCTAGGAGGCTTAACAAAATGCTTAAGGGTCAACCTGATAGTGTGTATAATGAGGTAAACAAATTAATGAGAGGTGAACAGGCTGACCTACCAATAAAGATATCTCTAATAGCTACAGCTATGAGGAATCATATTGACTCACTTTCAGAGAAACTTGTAATGAGTGGTGCGGTAGAATCTGAAGCTGCTGCGGCTAATATAATGAGTAATATTGGCGAATATATGAACAGATCATATAGACTATTCGATGATAAAAATTATGCCGACAATATATCAGAAGAGGTAATACTTGAGGCTAAAGAATTCCTAAAGGCGCAGGAATTAAATAGAATCACAAAGGAAGCGGCTAAAGAAAATATAACCCCACAAGAATATGTTAATAAACAAGAGGGAGGTAAAAACTTTACACTTGAACAGTACGTTAATGCTACAGCAGATCAAGCGGTTAGAAGTATAATTAAAAAGGATGAGGCCAATGCGTTTGTTAGTGCTGTAGTAAACGAAGCTAAAAAAGACACAAAGATACTTAAGGAGAGAAAAGAAATACCAGCAGAAATAAGAGCCCTTATGGGTGAGTACACAGATGCAGCGTACAATTATGTAATGAGCGTAGGTAAAATAAAGGCGATTATTGAGACACAGAAATACCTAGACAAACTTAAAGACATAGGTGATGGGGTATTCCTATTTAAAGAGGGTGATCGTAGAAGACCTGATGGGTATACTAAAATAGCATCTGAAACAAACAAAACATTGGAGCCATTGAACGGATACTACGCACCCAAGGAGCTTGTTGATCAGATGAACTCAGGACCACTTAACTTTAGAGGATTTGGAGAGGACTTTCAAAAGGCTTTTGAGGTATATATGAAAGCAGTTGGTGCTGTGAAGTACACAAAGACAATATTGTCTGTAGGTACTCACGTAAAAAACGTGCTAGGTAATGCTTACTTTATGGCTCAGAACGGATACTTTAACCCAAAAGATTACAATGAGGCATATAAAGTACTCATAAATGAATTTAGGAACCTTGATAACGAGCAGTTAAATAAGAAGCTGGACGAGTACATAAAGGCAGGTATTATAAACCAAGGTGTTAGCCTAAGAGAGGTTCAAGGATTACTTGAAGGTGAACAGGATTTTGATGTCAAAATAGAGAAGAGAACAGCTAAGAGATCCGAGAACATAATAAAAAAGGGAGCTAAATATATAGGAAAAAAAGCAGAAGAAGCTTACCAAGCTGAGGATGATTTGTTTAAGATAGTTGCATATGAGAATGAAAAAAGAGACTACGCAAAGATAGAGTTCGACAAGGATTACAATGATCTTTCAGAAAAAGAAAAAGCTAAAGTCGACAGTAAGGTTGCAGAGATAGTGAAAAACATACTACCAAACTACTCTAGGTTAGGGAATATATCTAAGAAACTTAGAGCATTACCAGTTGCTACCTTTATATCGTTTCAATTAGAGGCATATAGAACAGCATATAACTCATTTGATTTAGCTCTAAAAGAGGTTAAATCTGAAAACCCTAGAGAGCGAAAAAAGGGAGCTAAGAGATTAACAAGTTTAATTGGTTTCCAGGGGCTAAAGTATGCTGTCCTTGGCATGTTAGGAAACGCACTTTTAGGAGATGATGATGAAGATGAAGAAGAAAGTAAATTACAAGAAGTTTTTGAAGGAGCAATTGGGATTTCAAAACCAAAAACAGGCGTGATGGATGCAAGACCTTATTTACCTTTCTGGTCACAAAACTCAGATATATTAATAACAAAGGCTGGTAATGGCAAGTTCTCATATATAGACATGAGCGCATCTGACCCTTACGGAGGATTAGCTAAAGTAGTTAGGGCAGCTCAAAGAGGAGATAATGTAAAAGACGCTGTTTTAGACGCAGCTACAGAACTTTTAAATCCAATATTCAGCCCCGATATACTTGCAGGAGCCCTTAATACAATAATACAAAATAGAGATATATATGGGAAAAAAGTATTTGAAGAAACAGACTCTGCTGATGAGGCTGCAATTAAAATAATAGATGTGTTATATAAAACATTTGAGCCAGGGACATTGACATCACTAAGAAAAATAGCTGGAATGGACACCCCAGGTAAGGCGTACACAGACTATGGAAGGTATGTCACTAAAATGATGAAGACAAAAAACGGTCTTTTGGATGCACTTGGACAACTAACAGGGTTTAAGAACAACGAAGTTGATATTGAAATGCAGATGAACTATAAACTAGGAGATCTAAAGGAGAAGATGAAGCCTATTGAGATTAAAAAGTATATAGCAAAAAAGAACATAGAAACTACTGGGGACGCTAGAGAATATGTTAAACTTATAAAAAGCGAGCACGCTGATAAAGATGAGGTTTACCAAGAGGCTAGTAAGTTAGTTAAATCTGCAATGAAATTTGGATTAACTATAGAAAAAATATACCCAATGTTAAAGAGCAAGTTTCCAAAAGGTGATGATGCAGATATTATCTTCTTGTATGATCAAATAGCCAGTCAGATTATACAAAAAGATGAGTAATCCAAGCTATTAATCCGTTAATATTTAACGCAACAAGATTCCACTGCTTCCTGGAGGAGGTTTGAACAATTACAAAAATAAAACCAACAATATACAGTGCTGGTTCAATGGTCCACTGGGCGGCGATAAGAAAACCGCTGCCCATGTATCCCACTCTTGACGCAAATTTTTGGTATGAGGTTAGTTTGTTTGTATAAGACAGAAGTCTCAACAACTTCCGCTTAATTTTTTTGCGTTTTTTCATATTAATTTAAGTAAAAGTTTCCATATAAAGAAACTTATGAGAGTGATAAACACCCAAGAAAAAAATTTAACTCTCTTTCTCGCTTTCTTTGGTTAAGTTAGCTATAGCCTCTCCGTATCCAGGCATCTTCTTGATAGTCTCAAGTGTACCTATTGAAAGAGTTCTAACGTTTAAAAGCTCAGCAATTACAGCCTCAACTTTCTTCTCTAATAAATCTAATCTACTCTGTTTCTTTCCCTTCATTTTCTAAGTATATTTGTAGTGAAGCAAGGGCTCTCCATGCAACCTTTGTTAAGTGAAGTATACCGTCATCATCAACTGGATCCTGTGAGTGATCAATCAAGTGACGAACTAATGCATCCTCATTATCTGTACTTTTATTCTTGTCCCAATGTAACGGCTTGTCTGGGTGGTGCTGTTTATTGCCGGCCTGCGAACACCTAGACACTTCTTTAAGAGCGTCCGGGAAGTACTTTAAAACACCTGTAAATACAGGCATACCCTTCCTTACAAGTGATGAATCTATATCATCACTGTGGTACTCAACAAACCCATTCGTATCTGTTGTTTGCCACATCATTTTACTGTAATTTTATTGTATATAAATCGTGTAACAAATACAAGATATAACAAACCTATCATCCAAGAGTCGACGACTCTTATAGCTAGCATCCAACCTCCTGAAAGATCACCTCCTGATGTTATTCCAATCCACAATCCTATAGCAA
>Ga0129324_10000577_pt1 | contig 26370 bp, 22 predicted proteins | sample CPBDNA_7_FD_96879 | JGI IMG/M metagenome (GOLD analysis project Ga0129324, IMG submission 96879) | Freshwater to marine salinity gradient microbial communities from Chesapeake Bay, USA - CPBay_Spr_15_0.2_DNA | ecosystem: Environmental > Aquatic > Marine > Coastal | place: USA: Chesapeake Bay...
AAGCAAATCGGCAATGCCGTTCCTCCTCCACTTATTCATATTATTGCTAACAAGGGAATACTACCCTTGTGCGAAACAACTTTTTACTAATTAGTCGAGCGGGGGTGTTTATTTTTACAATTTATTTCATTATTTACATGAGAACAAATTTATACGGCGGTTTTCATGAGAAAAGGTCTAATTTATCTTTTTATAATTCACATTAGATTTTTCAAAATATTTTATATATTTATATACTATAATTATATAATGGATGAACAGCCGTCAACCTCACAGGGAAACCGTATTGGAACAGAGGGTGAAGATGCTCAAAAAAGAAAAGAAACTAGAGTCAATTTACCTTTAGCAAAAATAAAGGAATATTTGACAACCACTGATTTTAGTTCTTGGAAAGAAGAACATTTAGAATTTATAAAAAAAATACAAAATGAACCATACAATACATATAAAGAATTAAAAAATAGACTAATAATTCAAGGACAAATGGCTTCATTCCCTGAATTTAAAGGGATTGTTGCTTATTTAATAGAGGCATTATTTCAATCAGATATATATGATTATTACCAAGGTTCTCAAGATAAAATTGTACAATTAGAAGTTTTAATGCATAAATTAATTGCTATAATGACCAAATCAAGATATTTTTTTCCATATGTAAGTTCTTTATACACAATTGAAAGTATGCTAATATTATTGGATTCATATTGCAGAGATACATCAAAAGAACCTTTACCAAATTTTTATCATAATTTTAGATACAGAAGTTATTTAGATTATATTATACTTGGCTCAAATCCAGAAAATATTGTTATACCAACATATGTTCCTACTGGAGCAACTTTTTTTATAAAAATTAGATGCGTTCCAATTTTAATATTAGGAGTTACATCAGAACCGACTTGGGCAGATCAATATTTAAATTCTCCACTAGATTTTTGGGCCCATGATGTTCAACATGCTAGACGACAAATTCAAGAAACATCTGCTTATTACGACAGATATGTAAAGCATAAAGCTTATTATACAAAAAGAGACCCATTTAATATAATTACACAAGAACAATTTTATTATAATATGAATAAATTTACACAAAACTTTTTGATACCAATTATTGCGATTAGAAAGGGGGATACAGAAAAAATCAGGTCATACAAAAAAATAATAAAGCTTATAATTTTTGAAGTTGTTCATGAAAAGGCGTGGCCAGTTACTTCATTAGCAATTTGTAGATGTATTCCATTATTATATGATTTATTTCCTGTAGAAAGTTTAACAATTGTTAATGAAAGTGGTAAGAAATATTTAGATACCGTAGATCACACATTTAGTGACCCTACCACATTATCTAATTTACGAGGAAAAATTAGACATGGTTTTTATGATGAGGTAGATGGTATCAATGAAGCCATAGTTCCAGAAACTTATAGAACTAGCCAAAATATAACAATATGTGCAAAAATTTTATTAACTTTATTGGGATGTAAATGTAACCCTGATATGTCTTTATTGTTAAAATTAACAAAAGATACAACAAATGCTAACGAATTTTCACAATCAACATCAATCGAAACCCCTGATATTCCAAACGATAGTTATAATACTACCTATACTCAAGATGAAAAAAATAATTTGAATAGATGTGATAATTTATTACCTAGTAACATAGTTACTATAACTGATGTACTTACTATTCCTGTCCTACCAGAAAATTTAAATGATTTTATGAATCAAGATTTCTCAAATGAACCACAAACACGTGCGGTTCAAATAGGTGGTCTAAAATGTCATCGCTTTTCAAAAACAAAAAATAAAAAACACAAATCACATTATAAAAAAACAAGGCGTTTGAAATAAATGAATTTATTATTATTATTTTAACAATGAAATAAAATATGTAATATTTTCTACACGTATTTTCTCTTTCGGTATGTTATTATTACAATAAATGGTCAGAAATTACTATCTACATTTCTAAAAATATGAAATTTGCTACATCCTTTTTTATTTTCATTTTATTTTGCATATATGTATCCATCGATTCAATAACGGGTTCGTCTACGTTTGTCATAACGAATTTATATACATGTGTTGATTTTCTCTGTCCAATGCGAAAGCAACGACCAATCGCTTGATCTTCGGTAGCAGGATTCCAAAGAGGTCCGACAAAATATATTTCATTGGCGTATTGTAAATTAAGTCCTTCACATCCCATTTGAATTTGGATAATCAGAACATCAGGCATACTTTGTATTATGCGTTGGCGTTCTTTACGCGATATACGTCCATCATAAATTTCCGCGGATATTCCGCATGCGCTTAGCTCGGTATGGATCAAATCCATTTCTTTCCGAAAGCTACAAAATACGATCTTCTTATTATTATTACTCCCATTCTTGACAATCGCATTGACGACATAATCTATTTTCGTTGTATTATGTAACGCCATTTTCACAGCAGTTTTGTCATAAATATCTGACTTATTTATACTGAATTCGAGTTGAGACAATAACTTCGGGTAAACGCACATTTGTCGTGCTCTCAAATAATATGGTAATTTGAAAGAACCGAACACCGTTTTGACAAGCTGTAGCAGTTTCATCGAAATATTTTCTTGAGGTGAAATATTTTCAACAAGTGGGCTTTTACTACATTCGTCTTTCGATTCGGCTTTGTCACAAGATGATACAGAAAGTATATCATCGCACGGAGAAGTAATATATTCGGCGGTTTCTCGTATATTACTACATTTAGAGTCACAATCCATAGATAGCTCATTCTTTTTAGAAGTAAATGTATCACCAGAACCTTTCAAAGTATCGAGTACTTCATATAATGCCTTTTCCTCTTGATTTACCCAGGGGACAGGTATTTTATGTATATGTACACTTGGTAGGTTAATACCGACATTCTCTTTGGTACGTTTCAAAATGACACGCATCAAATCTTCATGTGCTACGTATTTCGCATTATTTACGCCAACAATCGTAGCTAAATTATATAGGTCATTTAATTTATTTTGAATCGGGGTTCCAGTGATAAGCCATTTTATTCGTGATGATATCATGAAACCCGCCTGATGTTTATTGGTTTTTATATTACGCATGTGATGCGCTTCATCGTATACCACGCGATCCAAATTAATACGAAATAATTCGCCATGACACTCATATTGATTAGACAGAACGCCATATGTAGTGATTATAATAGATGCGCTACGAAGTCGATGTGCTTGAGATTTCATTTTATGACCATAATATACAAGTGGTGCGTATCCAACAATATTTTGAATGGATTGTTCCCATTGTTGGATCAATGCCAATGGTACAACAATCAATGTTCGCGGGACAAAATTACAAACAATAAGTGAAAGCATCATAAATGTCTTACCGCATCCCATTTCATCCGCAATGAACCCACCGTGAATATTCTGAAAAGGTGCCTTATGTTGTTCACGTTCCACACACCACAGCATTCCTTCTTCTTGGTGTTTTTTATATGAATATCCGCTGCGTTCTTGGAACTTTTTGAAGAGTTTTTGATAGAGTGTCATGATTTTGAGCAAGTTTTATACATATCCATATTTTCGAAAAAAAGATTTCAATTTTTTTAAATATTATTCGATATTTTAATATTTTTCCCGAATCTTTGAATTTTAACTATAGATGGTTGATCTAACTTAATGATTTTCCCTAATTCTACTATTTTATAATAGTCGTCTTTAATCTGTTGTACTCTACTAACAATATCACCACATGATTCCAATATATCTAACAATTTACATCCATTTTCGACTTTCTTTGTCCTTTTGCGCATAAGTTCCAATCTTTCTAAATCCAAAAACAAATAATCAACGCACGATAAAAGTGATGGTTGGGCAACACAAATACTATTAACTAGATCCACAATTTTACGTAAGGGTGATGTAACCTGTAAATAATCACCTGAACGCAAATAAACTGGTTGATTAATATGACTAACAATTTCTTCTAAGGTTTGCTGTCTTCTGACAAAAATTCCCGTATTGTATCTATCACCTACGAATCCACACACTCTTTCCATCCAAAATTTTACTAGATCTTTACTATTTTCTATAGAGTTACCAACAATATTTGTAACATCCATTAATTTTTGATAGTGATTATTTTCAATTAGTTCTTGTGAATCATAAACAAAATTCTCATTTATATTAACAAGCGCATTTTTAATAGAAAAATCATATATTCCTCCTTGAAAATTAATAAAGAATGAATATTTCACGACAATTCTTTGTGTATTTTCATATAAACTGCAAAATTTCTCAGTAAGTGATTGAGGTAACATAGTATGTGCGTTATGTGGTAAGTACACCGATGAGAACATATCTTTGATAAAAGGCCATAATTCAAAATGATCCAACCAAATATGAACATTTGTAATAAATACATCGACTCTATAACCATTTTCAATATCACAAATAGATAAGGCATCATCCATATCCCTGGTATTTTCACCATCAATGCTAAAAACGAAAGATTTTTCAACTATTTTTTCATAATCTTTGTCATATTGATATAAAATGCGTTCAAAATCATATTCGCTTTCATTGTTTTTGAAAAGTATATCCTTGATTTTCTTATGACTAACATATAAGTCATTGGCTTCTAATAAATAATTGTAATAATTAATATCTTCTACGCAAGATCCATAATTTTGTAATAATGAACCCTTAGGAGGTTTACTAACTATGTCGGCATATTTGAATTGTACATATATATTTTCAACTTTCTTTGAGAAACCGATCTTCTTCTCATATGGAATAATTAAATTCGGAACATCCTTGTCATATGGTACGCATTTATAATAATATTTATTACCTCTATTACCAAAAGATTTATCTAGAAATAATTGGCCACAATAAGCCTTATTAAAAACCACATGTTGCGTCGATTCATCTGCGTTTTTCTCGTTGATTTCATTGACTGTTTCGGCTATAGAATGTAAATCTATATATTTGCTCATTACGTATATATATAGTAATTAAGGTTTATATTTGTTACCGTAATAAATATAAACACAATTTGTCTATTATATGTAATAGTAATGTCTGAAATCAAAATAAGACGAGCAACTATGAGTGATTTATTGGAAATATCAAAATATGATAAGACACAAAATAATACATCAATCATGAAAAATCAGGAGAATTATGGCGAAAGAAAGCGTATAAAGCCATGACGTACGGGGTCAAAGAGCCAACAACAGATTGTTCCGAAGGGTTTCAATAAGGGTTTCCGTAAGTAAATTAGACGGTGGAAAAATATATGAATGACTCGTTTTATGGCAAACGACGAAAATATATTTCATGTCACCAAAATAAAAATTGATTTCATTTTATATCTACGTTAATGTCTATATAAAATGGACACAGCCAATTTATATAACCAAACCGATGTTGAAGTTGTTTATAATTCGGGTAGAATAAAATTTTATACTACAGATCAAATATATGAACACTTCGAAGAAAAGGAATATGACATAACCGAAGAAGAGATAATTAATACTATTGATGACTTATTAGATATTGGATATCTAGAAACTCACGTATTGAATGACGAAATCAGGATACTTAAATCAAAAGATAATTTAACATGGCCAGATTTTCAGCATTTTGACAATCAAAAAAAGGTCGAAATTCTACTATTGATGGTTGAAAATCCAAAGGCTTCGTTTATTCTCCAAAAAACGCAATCTGGAAAAACTAAAATTTGCGCAAATTTAATAAAACTCGCAAGTGAAAACAAAAATATTAAAAATGTCACACTATTTATCTCACTGAACGATAAGGCATTAATCAGTCAATCGTCTGATGGTATACAGAATGTATGCGATTCGAATAAGGTTAAAATATTCGTTTTATCATCAGATTCAAAGATAGAATTTGAGACAATCAAAATATATATAGATGCATGGGCAATGGATATAACTGGAGATTATAAAATGCCAGTGATTATAGCATTAGCAAATCAATTACAATCTAAAAAACTTCTAGCACTTATTGAACATATAGATAACAGAGTAATAGAGTTCAACTCTCCTTTGCGAATTCAACCGATAATAGATGAGGCAGATTCTACATACCCAATTTTCAGAAAGACTTCCATTAGAAAGAGAGATGGAAGTATTTATACATTCGCAGATTATATCAATAGCCCAACATGTAAAAAATCGTTACATGAAATAGCATTCGTCACTGCGACCGAAGGTGAGATTCTTGATGAAGCGTTTCCCGAATGCGCGAACGCGCACATGCATTACATCGAGATGGATGAAAATGACAAGCGTAATTATCGTTCTATGAATAGTCCAGATACAAAGATCAAAATAGTAAAACATCCAGTGAAAATGAGCAATAATATGTATGCCAGCAATATTGTAAAGGAAAATCTAGAATATTTTAAATCAGATATACCAGGAACAACTGAGAAACGTAAAGTAATTGTACGTTCAAATATTAGAAGAAATGATCAAGTAAAATTAGCAAAATCGCTAAATGATTATGGTTTCGCATCAATGGTATTCAACATGGATGGCATAATTCTATATCAGCAAGAAAAAGCGCCAATTAAGTATAAGATAAAACATCGTCGTTGTAGTGACATGTTATATTTTATTTACAAACATAATAAGCTAGAAAACACGCCCTTGTTTATTATTGGAAATAGAAAAGTAGACAGAGGTATTGGATTTCATGCGATTCCTAGAATAATAAACCCTGAAACTCCATATATAGAATATGATGGCGAAAGAATAGCGATTGATGGCATTGACGGGTTAATATTTTCAGATATGATACTAGGTCGTGTGTCTGATCCATATGATGCTACGCAAAAAGCAGGTAGATTATCTGGTATAATAGCACAATGTCCAAATTATCATGGACTAACATATTGGACAGACGAATCTACGGAACGTAAGATAAAAAATCATTTAATAATGATAGATTCTTTGAAAGATATGTATGGTTGTTCTGCTATCCAAGCAGTTACACATGCGAAAGAAAAAATAGAAAAAGAAGTAAACGAGAACGATAAATATACTCGTGACATATCTCCTCCATTCACGACGCAGGCTGAGAATGAAATTTTTGCGAAGGAATATGGTGCGAAACGCGCAACTAAATATGCTAGGGATGAAAATGGTTTCGCAAAATGTAGTACAGAGATAAATTGTGTACAAACATTGGAAAATATTGAAAAACTTGCGGAAACAGGTAATAAAGGCAGTAATATGCCCCAACCGTTGAAAAACTTGAAAGTAGGTGAATATATGTGCCGAAGATATGTGTGTTACGAAGATATAACCGATGTAACCACTGAACGATATCTAACGATTTGGGTAAGACGAGACATTGAATAGAAATCAATGAAAACAATATAAATATTCCCTATGATAAAATATAAAAATGGACGCCTTTTATATTTTACAAGCATCATTAATGACAAAATACATGACCGAGCCAACAAATCCGTATATATTGGTCGTTTTTTTCATTTATGCGGTATACAAGGCCACGCCGACTTATATAATCGCACATATAAACGACACAATAGAGTATTATTTGACAAATGACTACAATACATCATCAATTGTGGTACCCTTTCATTTGAAGATCTATTCGGGATATAACCAAAAATCAATGGTCAAAACGCTATATAGTGAGCGTTTCCACGCAATCAACCATCATTTGAAAAAATATCACATTGACAAGATAAGTGCGATGACGGAAATAATAAATTTCGAGAATGGGGTATATCTCGATATAAACAAATCAGATTTCATTTTGATCCCGAAAGACAGTCAGGTTATCCAAGTGGATAAGGACCAAGACATTAATATTGAGGTCATTTATGATTCGGTGTCAGAAGAGAAGGACGACAAAGAGAAGAACAAATCGCTATACTCATCGAAAAAGTATGTCTATCGAATATACAAAAAGGGGATAAATGAAGCATCAGTACTCAAGAATTTTGTGGAGCGTTTGGAAAAAGAGTATAAGAATGACACAAGCAAATATGAGCAAATTGTGTTCGAGCATAAGAAATCATACCATGACGACGAAGATTGTACATCGATTTCATTTGGCGAGACGCCGTTCAATACTAACAAATCATTCAATAATATATTTTTCGAACAAAAAACTGAATTTATCGAGTTTTTGGAACCCTTCATAAAATCCAAGTGTAAAAGTGTTGATATGACAAAGTATGAATATTATGGAATACCATTCAAGGGTGTATGTATGTTACATGGTCCTCCTGGATGTGGTAAATCGTCGCTAATAAAATCCACTATAAAACACACGGGTCGACATTGTGTATTGGTATCATGGTCAAAGTTGAAAACATGTAGTGAATTCGTGGCACTTTTTCGTCCTTTGAAAATCGGAAATCGAGTATATGAGCAAAGCGAATTGGTGATAGTATTTGAGGACTTCGACGCAAACAGTAGCGAGATACTAAAAACACGTGAAAATTTGAAAATATCAACGAAAACAGGTGCGAAACAGATTATTGAGTTGAGCGAGGAGAAACTGAAGAAAATATGCGAAGATAATTTTTTAGTACCGATGTCATCTGCTCAAAATAGTGACGAATTAAATCTGGAATACATTTTGAATGTTCTAGATGGGATTGTCGAATTACATAATAGTCTGGTATTTTTCACGACAAATGATTTGGACGCAATCGATCCAGCACTAAAACGCGTGGGTCGCATAGACAAGACGATAAAAATGGATTATATAACCAAATTGGGGTTAGAAGAAATGTTGCATTATTATTACAATAAGAAATCATTGCAAAAATATAGTAAAAAGATTGCTACCATCGTGAAATCCAATACATGTTACGCAAATATTATACAGAGCATTTCCGAGTCAGAAACGATTGACGATTTTTTCAAACGAATGAATAATTAGCGGAATTGATTTTTTTGTCTCATATAAATATATATGAAACAAACCAAGAAGATCTCTCATAAAAAACCTATTCGAAAACGAACATTTAGGAAACAAACACGGAATGTTCATAAAAAATCTAGGAATAAGTCTTATAAGAAAATAAAAGGCGGTGATGCTGGTGCTCAACTACGAATGGAATGTGGATATGGTAAAGGGAACGTAGTCACAGTAGCAAAATTATTACAAGATAATACTGGCATTTGGGGATCGAGCGAAATAATAAATGCGAAGAATAATTATGGAAGTACACCTCTTCATCTTGCGTGTGAAAATGGACATATCGGGGTTACGAAGTTGTTGCTAGAGAAGGGAGCTGATGTGAATGCTAGTAATAATTATGGAAGTACACCTCTTCATCTTGCGTGTGAAAGTAAGACTTTGTATCGCGAGAAAATTGTAGATTTTTTGATTTCAAAAAATGCTGATATAAATGCTAGTGATAAAAATGGAAATACACCACTACATCTTGCTTGTATAGAAGGTTATCTTATAGAAGTCATTGCTCTCACCAAGGCGGGAGCTGATGTGAATGCGAAGGGTAGATATGGAAATACACCTCTTCATGTTTTATGTAAAAGTAACTATAAATCGGAATTGATTAAGATAATAAAAACACTGGTAGATGAGAACAATGCGAATGTGAATTTGGTCGACGATTATGGAAATACACCATTACATATTGCATGTGGAGAAGAAAAAAAAAGAATAATAGTAAATCTTCTCATCATGGCAGGAGCTAATGTGAATGCTGAAGGTGCTGATGGAAATACACCATTACATATTGCATGTGAAAAATGTAACAACAGTAGTATAGAACAACTGGTAAATGCGAAAGGAGTGGATGTGAATGTCAAAAATACAGACGGACAAACACCATTATATATTGCATGTGGAAAATGTAAGATAGTAGTAGTAGAATTCCTGATAGAAAAAGGTGCTGATTTGAATGCGTGTGTATTGTATGAGGAAGGCAATATGGGGGTGTTTAGGCGTGAATTTACATACAAAATAGTACATTTTCTGGCAAACGATGTAAATAGTAAAGATATGAATCTTATAGACACGAGAGGTATGATGCCATTACATATCGCATGTAATAGCTTGGAAGATGAAACATCAGAAACAATAATTAAATTGATAGAAAAAGGTGCGGATGTGACGAGTAAAATAGTAAAGGGGAATAGAGCAAAGACACCGATGGAGAAGTTGAACGAAATGGGTAAAGGTAATGGTAAGGCTTTGGATGAGACTCCACTATCTATTGTATGTAAAAAAGGCGATACTGTATTGTTAAAGTTAATAATAAATACCAAAGAGAAAGTTGACTCAAATTCAATAGACCCAAAAATAATAAATCTCGAAAATGAATACCAAACTTTTAATAAGACGAATCAGCAGATATCGGTGAAAAAAATGACACCATTACATTACGCCGCTAGATATGGTACTCTAGAGCAAGTTAAATTTCTAATAGAGAAAGGTGCTGATGTCAAAGCAGAAGATAGTAATAGTTGGACACCATTACAACATGCATGTGGGCGTTCTAGGGATTATAGAGAAAATGTAGAGGTGACCCAAACATTGATAGAGAAGATGGAAAAGGCAGAAAGAAACAGAGTATTAAAAAATAATTATTGTCACAGAACTAAAATGAACCTTTCTTCGTCATTTAAAAAAAAACCTGATTCACAAATATCGAGTTCGTATAGTGAAAAAGCTGCCTCGTTTGGTAGAAACATTCGTAGAATGGTGAATTACATCAATGAAAATGATGTAGATAGAGAAATTCGGTTAATAGATAATGAAAAATGGGTTATGGGTACGCCAGAGAGAGAGAGAGAGAGAGAGAGAGAGAGAGATATAAGGAGGTTGAATGATGAGGAAAGGAGTAAATATCTAACCGATAAAACGATACACTCTAACACATTTTTTTAGGTTATTAAATTCGTTGTAGCTCAATATTGCGTTTAGTTAGTGCGCCTTCATCCGCAATAGGTAGTTTCACGTGACTTTCCCAGAAGTAGCGACAAAATGCCCAGCCGAATTCATATTTCTCAAAAAAATCAATATTTTTCTCACTGATATATTTGCGCAATTGTTGTGGTAATATATTATACTGTCCGCCAGGAATGACATAAAGCAGTTGAAAATTGCTACAATATGCCTCCTGATCATTTTTTACGAATTGTTTATCAAAGTTGGGTATATACTTGACCAAGTCCGTGAGCAGTGGTGGATAATCATATTTATAGCTCCATTTCCAGTTGATACAATCACCATTATAATAATGATATACCCATTCCAAGCCTTCCAAATAATTAACACAAACATTTTTGATAAAATCGGGTTGTGATTTTACATTTGTATCAAACATCGAGAAATAATATCGTTGTTCCCAACCACGTTCATTAGGCATAATATACGTTTCTTCGCCGCGATAAATGATGGGTAAATTATTGATAAACATTTCTTCGTCGAATTTAGTCCAACTTTTCCGCGCATGTTTATTGCGTATATCATACTCTTGTAGCAAAAATTCATGTTCACTCTTACATAATTCCTTTATAAACAGATAAAAGTGATACCAAACGATTTTCCCATTTTTAACGAAATGTTTCCCTGGTTTATTTCCAAGTACTTTAATGTAGACCTGTAAAAGTGTATCGATCCCATGTGTACGGATATTCAATGCGGGAAAGTGAGGCATGAAATCATTACCCAGTAAAAAACAGAGAAAAATGTAATCATACAATCTATCTTTTTCGTGATTTGGTGAGATTTCATCTAATATACGATCGCTCAAATAGCGAATATCCAAAAATAGAAAGTCAGAATCCAACTCTTCCTGATAATAATCAGGTGTTTCACGAAACGTATATATATTTTTAGTGTTCTGAAGATGAAATATAGACAACATGATCAAATCGGCGTCTAATCCGTATAGAGCCACGAGATCGTTACTATAATCACATTTTTTAATATGATGAAACAGTTTATGTTCTCCTTCGCCATGCTCATTCGAACTAGACATAATAAGTTCCTGGACATTGTATTTTGATGCGTCGCAAAAATACGTCTCTAATTTCGATGATAAATATGCCATGAATTTAGTACCAGGAGTAATATTACAGCTCGACCATTTAGACTGATCCGCGGATCGACTACTCAAAAAATCCGACTTATAACGTCGCTGTTTCTGCTGTTTCATTTTAGCAAATGGTGCTACTCCATCAAATGCCAAAAAAATAGTATTAGAAGGTTTTATTAATTGAATATAATCTTCTATTTTCGATATTACAAAATCCACTATATCACGTTCATATGTGTTTTGTTCAGTAAACTCAATATTCTTCAACGCATCATAAATAACCGAATTACAATCCATAAATAAACTCTGGAAATAACCGCGTTCTGGTGTTTTCATGATGGTCTTTTCATATTTCTTAATTATATACGAAAAATAACTAGGGATTCCCATTACATATTTATTATAATTAAATGTTTAAATCAATATCAAAATATATTAAATATATATATATATGGAAATCAATATTGCAAAGGTATTATATCTATTTCTAAGATTATCGCCATTTATTGTTGTATGTTATTTCACATTGATGTCTATTTTTAACCAAGATATCAAAGGATTAATATATTTATCAGGATTAATGTTTACATGTATATTGGCATTTGGTATCGGTAATATCAATGGTGATCAAATGCCAACTCCTGGTAGTATGAAAATGGAGTGTAAAATTACTTCTTTAGGAGAAAATGATGCATCTCTTTCCAAAGCGCCACTAGGAATCCTGACATTAGCCTATACTTACAGTTATTTGATATACATTATTTCAACTTATAATATGGTAAACAAGAACATTCCGATTTTAGTTATTTTTCCATTATTAATAATCACCGAAATAATGTTCCAAATGAAATATGAATGTACAACCAATATTTATATACCCATATCATTAATATTAGGCGCATTTTGTGGTGCGATGTGGGCATTGATTGTAGATTCCACTGGATATACAGATTTACAATTATTTAATGGAGTAAGTACTAAACAAGTATGTGATAGGCCATCTGCCACTAAATATAGATGCCGCATTGTGAAACGTTAATTTATATGAAACTAGCATAATTTTTATTTATCCATTGCTTAACAGTATTAAATGTTTGACCTCGTGACATACTATAAATATTTAATTTAGACGACGATTTAAATGCCGTTAGGAAATTTATCACTACATTTTTCATATCTACATTATCGTATTTATGTAACTGATTTTCTGAAAACAAAGCAAAACTCTTTCGTTTATTTACAGCATTATGGAATGTATATAAATGTCTCTTCAGTTCATCCTTTGTTTTAATATTATTAAAATTAATACCATCTAAATATTGTTTTGCATGATCCGAACAAATATGACAAGGCAAATTGGTACAAATCGAATAAACAATCTTTAAAACTTCAGTGCGATTACCTACAAAAAAGGTAGCATCTATATTCGAAGCCAAACAATGTAAAAAATACCATACTGGCTTTCCCCAAGTCATTATGTTGTCCGAATCGTTGATTATATTTGTATTTTGTTTATGGATAACTCGTTTAACAACAGTTTCTTTTTTTTGTATATTTGAAGTCGCGTTCTTCGGTGCGATATTAAATATTAATGGCATAGTAAAATTGTTTCGTAACTGGGTTCTTTGCGTACTTTTTTTAAACATATATAAATTACAAATAAATTAAAAACGTAGATATATATATATAATGGACCAAAAACAAGTTTTAGCCGAACAGATAAAAAAATGGGTAAAAATCGACAATGAAATAAAACAATTGAAGAAAGAAGAAAATTCACGCAAAAAAATACAAAAAGAAATTTCAGCACAGTTAATCGAAACAATGCGAGAAAATGAAATAGATGAATTCAACCTTAAGAATGGTAAATTAGTATACTCAAAACACAATGTTAAAAAACCTATAACAAAAAGAAACTTGGTAACAATATTGGCTAAATATTTCGATGATACAGATCAAGCAAATGTATTAACCGAATATATTGATGATAACAGAGAGGTAAGTGAGAAGGAGACTATTAAATTCAAACAAATGAATGACTAATATAATTGCTCTATATTATGAACATCGTCGATTTTATTATATTTTCCTATAATTTTGGGATCTTGTGAGCCTTCTAATACATCTTCCATTCTATAAACATTTTGAAAATGATCTATATAGTAAATGATCCCCTTTATGTCTTGTGTAAATATTTCTACTTTTTGAGATTGTTCCTTTACACCAATAAGACCATGAGGAACACTCTTACAATGGGTACCACAAAAGTCATGATCCCCTTTTTTTCTTCTGGTACATTGTTCACCATTCGAACGTTTCGCCGAGCACCGATTCTCAACTGGAATAGAATTCTTAACTCGTTTCCGCTTTATCAATTCGTCTTTATCGATGATACATCGTGGGAACTCAAAAATAAATTCATTGAATTGTGTTAATTCTTCCGATGAAATACCCGTATCTTTTGCTTTTATACAAATCTGCTGTTTAAAGTCGGTAATATAATTCTCGAATTTCTTATTAATGCGTTTCTCCATGGATATTATATATTAATTAATAAATATATAATGTAATTCAATTTTTTTCAATAATCATCTTCGTCTGGGATTCTTCTTTGGGAAATGAATTTGCCAGTATAATCGACCATTCTTCATCCATATTTTTCATGGCATTTATGAGAATAAAAAAAGCAGTTTTATAATCATTTTTATCTACATACAATTTCAATAGTCTTATGGTTTGTTGTATATATAACATTCGATTCATTTATACTATAGTATATATTTTTTCGAACATTTTTTGAGATTCTTCACATGCGGTTTTCAATAATTGTTCAACCATTAACTTGTCGGCAATATCATTGAATGCCACACGTATAATGCTATGAACATCATGTGGATGATTTTTTCTAAACCCACAAAACGACAACGTTTTACTTTTCTCATAAAACAAGCTATATAAGAAATATTCCAGAACCTTACCCATTGTATAATCTTCCCCTTCTAAATATATATCATAACAATAATCCATCGATGTTTCACTTGGCAAGATAGTAACCAATTTATTATTAATACTTTCAGTAAATAACCTGAATTTAGTAACCAATATCTCACTTGCTTTCTTCACAATCAATTGATTTTCATAAACACCAACTGTTTTAATTGTGAAATCGAAACTATTTTCCTTGTAATAACGCTGAGCATCGAGTAAATAAAAGTTCTTCTTCTTTAAACTTATGTCATCCTTAGAAACATTCTCCTTATTTAGCTTTCCTTCAACTTCATCCCACAATTTATTTATTTTATCCAGATCGGGTGTATTTCCATATGAACACTTACTCACACTATTAAACATACTACTCTCCTTCGCAGATGATATAGAGAATTCCGAAGTAAGATATAATTCCTCTCCTGGAACAGAATCACTGATTTTTGGTCGCAAACGAGCGAGATCTATATAATATTCACTTTGAAAGGGGGGGAATATTGTTTGTACATCTTCGCGTGATAAATAGTCAGTTTCGTCGCTTTTGCTTCTTATTTTAAAGTGCTCAGTCGTTACAAATTGTAGTACATCCGATTCATTTTTGACATTTACTTCCAGTACATATTTACCTGGCAATTTATCCAATTCGTCCATACCTACATGTACGGGTATACAGCTCAATCTTTGTTTTAGGATTTCATTATGTAACCGTCCGCTATTTTTATGAATAGTACAATCATTTGTTTCTTGAATTTCTGTGCGAAAAACCACCATTGGTATATCCATCAATATCGTCCTACGTAATGCATTGGCTATACTTACATTTACGTCAAATAATGTAAATTTATATATCTGATTTTCTTCACTTACTGATGTAATTTGCGGTTCCATTGTTATAAAATATAATATAATACTATATTTTAAATCAATTTTTTAAATAATCAATAGTCTTCTTACTGGAAGAGTTTAAATAAATAAGAATGTGGTTAAAACGAACAACAATAGGATAAATGGCAATAATACCAATAACCATGAAAGCATCGAATACCCTTGACCACATATTAAATTGAGTATCCATGTCCAAAACAAAACGTAAATCACCTTTATTAAAAAAATTAAAAATGTGTTAGGTACAGAACAACTCATTTCGCCTAAACAATAGATATTCACATTTCCGTAATTTTGAATAGAACTAATAACAATGAATATAGTGGAAATGACCAAATAAACATACGCAGGTGTACATAGATTAGTAAATAATTTCATTATATAATAAAAAAATAAAATTATTTCAACAAATTAGGTTAAGACGTAACATCGCCATTTTCTGTATAATTCGCAGCCAGAATATCGCTCATACCTCGGCTACCCAAGGTATTGCCAAAAGAATTAATACTGCTTCCTGTTGACAAATTATCAAAATTACCGATAATATTAAACATATTTCCACCCTTCACTATTTTTTTATTGATTCTATGGATTGTACTCCTTCTTCGTCTTGTCTTTCCTCCTAATGTAGTAGATATAGGGTTTTCAAAAATGTTTGTATTATATGGTAAAAAATTGCGAAGTTTCAAGGATCCACCTTTTTTCATTTTTTTCCCACCAAACATACGTTTTGTTTTAAATGTTTTTGATTTACCTTTACCTTTACCTTTACCTTTATTGACGTGATTATATCCACCCTTCATATATATATATATATAACCGTTATAAATTATTCTATATCAACATGAGTAAGCATATGACGCCTACAGCAGGGATCCTTCAATTGTAACTCGTCTAACACTAGACCTTCTGGTGTTTTATCTAAATGGTTATTCGTCAAATATACAACTTTAGTCAATGACTGTTTATCGCGCATTTTCATTTCCTTAACTTTATTCAAATAAAGTCTATATTTATTTGCTAAAACGCATCCACATGTAAAACATTTAACAGGAATAATCATGATTTTATATATTCTATATATCTTATTTTTTCAAATCAATTTTATTCATATATTATATATATGACTACAATTCAATATTTGGTTACAAAAAGTAATAATATTCTTGTATCGATTCCGAAAATAATACTTATACTCGTACCACTTGTTATACTTTTTTTTATATTGTGCGACATGAATATGAAGGAAGGTTTAGAGGATTATGACACGGGCTTGGACGTAACATATAATAATAGTGAATCGTACGATCTATCAAATATTAATTATTTCAATGACAACCAATATTACAACACCTCAAATGCTACTACATATACAAATAGCAATTATGTACCAACTTACGAAGACACGGTATATTTAACGCGTAGTAGTTTGATATCCAATTCTAAGCCTATATACGATAGTCCCTCTGCTTTAGGTGGATTTTGTTCTTATACTAGTACAGACAAACCTAAAAGAGAGGAGATTTGTAATAAAATAGATAAGGAGGTTTGTGCGTCTACTGAATGTTGTGTATTATTAGGAGGTGACAAATGTGTAGCTGGCGATAGTAATGGACCATTAATGACCTCTAACTATAATGATCCTGAACTACATAACAAAGATCATTATTATTTTAATGGTAAATGCTTCGGTAATTGTATAAATCCTACAAAATATTGAATGTCATTTCCGAAAGAAGTATAAACGCATTTATGTAGTATATTATATATGAGAACGCACACATATTGGAAATCTTATAAAGATTATTTGGTATGGTCAAAAAACCCACCAACACAACCTTCATATATTGCGCATATCTCGCAAACTGGAGGATTCCATAAAACCCGAGTTCATATAAAATTCATAGATTAAGCTGTAGCATTCTGAATCACATATAATAAAAAATTGATTTAAATAATAATTATATATCAGTAATTATTATTCACTATGACAAGTATGTTTGCAAATCACCCTGAACACGAAAGAGAAATGTTAGAATCCGCTTACAATGCCGTTACTATGATAGAAGCATGGGAATTTCTGAAAAATTACGATCCTCCGCAAGATCGAGGATTTATGTGGGATTCGAATCCACGTGTCAACGAAATTTCTAATAAGATCAACGAATTGTATGGTGGTCACAGTGGTGCTTCATTGACATTCGTTATGAGAAAGATACAAAGCATCGCAATAAACAACGCATGGATAAGAAACTCTGAACAATAAACATTCCTGTCGCCACCACGCATCCATTCCCGCTTTCATGTTAAAAATCCATTCCCTTGCGCTTGGTATTTTATATATTACTACTGTTTATATAAGAAATAATAGTATATTATATTTTTTGTTATTGTAAATCATAACAAATGTTAATCAATATAATATTCATCGAGTAAAATCATAGAATCCTAAGATCCTGAAAAAAACCCCTGAGATTAATTTTTGAAAATTTTATTTTTGGACATTTTTAAAAATGTCCATTTTTGGAAAAAAATAATTTGGATTTTCTTTTTTTTTTCACAAAATGGAATGTGACTGTTTAGGTAATAAAAAGATCGACGAAAAATCACTTGTGACGATAAGAAAAAATGGATTTCGGACCATTTTTAGGATTTTTTTGTTTCCAAAATATAAGAAATATGGATACTTTTCGATCAAATAAGTCCTATAAAACATATACATGCGAACATTGTGACTATAATACCCGTTATAAAAATGATTATAATAAACATTTATTGACTCGTAAACATAAAATGGAAACAAATGGAAACAGTTTAGTCATAAATAATAAATTACAGTGTGATTTTTGCGAACGTATATTTCAAAACCGCTCGGGATTATGGAAACATACTAAAAAGTGTATGGTAAAGATTGAACACCATACTAAAATAAAAAAAGAAGCAGTTAAAGAAGAGATAAGTAAAATCGACATTGATACCATAAGCGAGTTGATTAAACAGAATAAGGAGTTACGATCGCTACTTATCGAGCAAAAAGAACAAATCGACGAACAGAAACAAATATTAGACGTAATCAAGAATAAACCAGAAAATATTGTAATTAATAACACGCAAAACAATTACAATATTCAAATGTTTCTCAGAGAAAAATGTAGAGATGCGATTAATCTATCGGATTTTATAGATCGCATCGAAATTAGCAACGACGATTTAGAAAACAATGCGCAATTGGGTTTTGTCAATGGTATGACGAAAATTCTAATGGACAATTTGCGCCAATTAACATTATATGAACGACCAATACATTGTACAGATGTAAAGCGAGAAACAATGTATATCAAAGACCACGATGAATGGTTGAAAGAAGAAAATGACAAAAAGTTACGTAATGTTATACAAGATATATCGCGGAAAAGTATAGGTTCTCTTATTCAATGGAAAAAGACGAATCCAGACTATGAAGATTTAGATTCAGAATTTTCAAATAAATGTATTTTGATACAAAGACAATCGACGTCATTCGATAATTACCCACAAATAAGCAAAGTGATACATAATATTGCTCGCGAAAATACGATTAAGCCAAATAAAATGGGGGTAATAAATCCATAAACATGTAAATGGAAATAAATTGATATATTTATAAATACCAAATAAATAAGGAAATGGACTTACTAAAAATAATTAATATATCCTATTATTGGATATATTTTTCAAATACATATTGGGTTTCTTATTGTGAATTATTTGGAGAAGAAATAATTAGAAATATTTATAATATATTATCAGAAAGATTCAGTGATTTAGTAGAAAACTAAAATAAAAAATATCATATCATTGCGCCTTTTTATTTATACATGAACCATTTTGTGACATTTTTCACAAAGATTCATTAAATTCGACACATGATTTTTATGTAAATTATCGATAAATCCATCCTTGTTTGCGTCCTTCTGTTGTTTTTTGTGATGTACTTCACTGCTAATCACCTTTTGGCACATCTCACACATGCCTTTCAGTTTCTTCGCGTTATAGCTACTCGATTTATAACTCAAAGCCCCACGACTCTCTGGGAAATATTTATTACGTATTTCGTAAGTTTGGTTCATAAAATCTTCATCAACGTACAAAGATTTACATACTTCCAATCCATAATTTCGTGTCCCAGCACCAGGTTTCAATAATCGTTCATATGTCATAGTTTGTTTTTCCCGATCAAAGTATACATGCATATGATAAATTGCCATATTTGTCAACGACTCTATTTCATCATAATTCAATATCTCATGAAAATGTGTGGCAAAGATAAACGACGAATTTTGAGAATGTATGCGCATTAATGCTGACATAAAGATACTCAGGGCACTTTCGGTTTCAGTACCACTACATACTTCGTCACCCAAAATGAGACTATTTGCGTTAGCCATTCTCAATATGACACGAAGTTCCGATATTTCCACAGCAAAGGTCGACATGCCTTTGAATAAATTATCATTCCCGAGAATCCGCGAAAAAATGGATTCATATGGATTATAGACAAATTCCGAGCAAGGTACATACATTCCACATTGAGCAAGAATAATACAAATGCCAATTGCTCGAATATAACTCGTTTTTCCAACCGCATTGGTTCCGTACAATAAAATCCCATTTTGTCCGTCAATACCCATACAGGTATCGTTGGGGACATATGTATTATTTATCAATTGTTCAATTAAGCAGTGACGCATGTTGGACGCTTTAACAAATGAGTGTGTATGATCTTGTATTTGAGGTTTAATGTAATTGTATTTTTGAGATACATGTGCCTTATTACAAAGAACGTCAATATTACATAGATAGGTCGACATTTTCCTGACCTCTGGTAATAAATCCCGACAAATATGATCCAAAATATCAAAATAAATTATACTTATTTCTTTGGTGATTTGATCTTGTAATGTCAATCGTTTATGAAGAACTTCGGTCAATAATGAGAAACAAATCTCATCGTTAGTGGAGCCCGCGCTTTTGAAACATACTTCTTTCAAATTAAATGTACGATCACATATTTGAACTTCTACATCCTTTACTAGTGTTCCTAGCTTCTTTGCTCGAGTCTTAGTCATAATCAGTGATTCGCTTTTATTCGTTTCATGTTTCTTAACAAACTCAGTATTTCGATCTTTTGGTGTTAATCGCATGAGATTATTGAGATAATTATATATTTCGTCGTATAATATATTATTCTTTCTTTGTTCATTTATCAAAAAATCCAATTTTTCGGAAACTTTTGGTTTTATAAAATTTTCATCGAATGTCAAAGAATTAATATTACATATGACATCTACTTTCAGGTTTGCCTCCCAAAATTCGATGATATTATTAATTTCGATATCGAAATCGTGTATATCATGATTATGTAAACTAGAAATAATATTTTTTATAACAAAGACGCAGTTATAAATATGATATAAATGACTAGGATATGCCTTCTTCATAACAATTAAACGAACTATTTTTTCCAAATCTTTGACACTCTTTAATAAAATACGTATTTCGGGGACACATTGATTATTAACAAAGATTTCAAGATTATCATATTGGGATTGTAACATTTCTTTGTCAAAAATCGGGTTAGTCATTTTATAACCAAAATCGCGTCGCCCCATGGGTGTGATACATTTATTAAGGAAACTCGAAACAGAGCCGAATTCGCCACTATGTTGCCCGTCACATATGATATTAAGTTGACTTAATGTGTGATTGGCCAACACCATACGTTTCGAATGATTATTGAACAAAGGAAAATCTATATGCTGTGTCAAATAATAATTATGTTCTTGTATGAAATTAAGCAAGAAACAAAACGACTGTGTTGCCATAGCATAATTATCAAATTCTTTGCATCTAAATATACAGTCCTCGCCAAAGAATGTTCCTAAAATGTGATGAATATATTTCTGTTTTGAACAATTAACTGCTTTTTCGTGTTCAAGGGAAATACATTGAGTGATAACATTCGGGGCATTGACGAAATTAAATATAGTATTTATATCCCTTTTATCCATGGCGCTCAGTAATATAATTTCGCTGGGGGAAAATGTAGTCATGATGCGTTCAAGTTCGTCGAAGGTGGTTGGATTCATAGAATATTCGACTTCGTGTTCAAATACATAGCTTTTGCCAGTAATAATATCGATAATTGAGACGCCATATACTAAGAATTCCTTATTTTTCCGTTTAAATGTTTCCATCCATACACAAACAACATTATTGCTGATTTTGTCATTTTTATCAACTGCTATATATGTACCTGGTGAATAAATCGTGTCTAATTTCCGTATTATATCGGTATCTGTTTTTTCTTGAATATAAACAGGAACAATATATTGATGTTTAAGTAATTTCTGGACATATTTTTCGTAATTATAATCTTTGAATCCAGCCATCATGACCGAGTAAGTATGATTAGTAGAGTCCTTATTTTTCTTATATATAGCGTCTTTATGCGTGGCCTGTTTATTACTAAGGTTAAGTTCACATATTGAGCATATTTCCTCGATATTAGAACCGAAAATCGTACCATCATCCGTTTTCAATCCATATATTTCAAAGAACGCACCCACTTGTAGTAAAACAAGTGTTTTTTCGCCATATTCGTCTTTATACTTCTTTGTCAAATCCAAATAATCTTTAATGATTGATGTAGCCATTGAATTCCATATAAAAATATTTTTATATGGATTTAGAATAAGATAAAACGATTATTCCTTATTCAAAAAGTTATGTAATAGATAATCAGGGTTATGATTTTTCACTTCACCGCACATCATCATGCTACATTCATACATTTGGCGCAAGACATCATTGGGGGCAATACAACCAACTTTGATCAATCCGCATTTTATGAGGTGCCGTTTCACTTCCTCAATCGGCGTTTGTTGTAATAGTTTTTGCTGTGTGGAAGCTCTATTACGCAATGTTCGATTCGATACTAAAACAGATATAACAGGTTTATGTCTATGGCGACCAATCGTAAAATTACGTCGTATTGTTTTCTTTTGTTTTCTAGGTAGAGGGGTAGTATTTTCTTCTTGTATTTCCTTAATCAGTTTCTGCGTTTGTTTATAATTATTCAGCGTCATTGGCGTTTCGTGAATCAAAGCACTCGACGATACAGAGTTCGTAGTATTTGGCGCATTGACAGATTGAGCACAAGGAACAATTGGTTCATAATGGCGCTGTGTTTGATTCTTCCAAGTACGAAATGTTGGCAAACTTCCATTTTTCAAACATCCGTATGTCGGCATTGCCAATTTCGGGGCGCTGGCAAAAATGGGTTTCTGTATCGGTATATTATGTGTTACATCCCTATTAAGTAATTCATTCGGTAACTCTAAGTGTACATTTTCACTAATTGGAACATGTGTTTTTAAAGTGGCATTGAGTTTCGGAGTCACATGTTTTGCAGATAAGTTGGATAAATAATCCATTGACGAATTGAATTCATTTTCAAAATGCTCGATTTTTTCGGAATCTTTGGGATCATAGTTCTGTTTTATTTTTTCATTCTGTTTATTCCTGATTATTTGTAATAGTTTCCGCTTTAATGTGTGATTTTTCTCTTCCTTTTTGGGTTGTTTTACTTTAATATCAGATGCTGGTTTATTTTGTTTTTTCTGGGTTTTAGCAGGTATTCTAAACATATCTTCATTTATTTTAATTACTCTTTTTTCGCTCATATAATATTAAATAGAACATAATATTATATTTATATCTAATTTTACAAAAAGTAGAATCGAAAAGTTATCTAAATGTAAAGATCTAACACAACTTTTTTTTCTTTATGTTTCAAGAACGTCGATAATCCACCGTTCAAATCGCGTATATCTATCTTTTTTTGCTCATCTGGATTACCAAATATGCGACGCGAATGATATACCTTCACGTGGGATAAAAACATCTCTATATCGCGTCCATAGTATTTGAAAAGTTCTCTATTCTTCTCGAACCATTTCACATTAATGGTATTTTGTAGAGACCATTCAATACTGTTGACCTTTTTACAAAAAATTTTATACAATTCTTCACTATTGTACGGTTCTATATGAAATCGCCAAATAAAACGGGATTCCAGGCCTTTATTTGCGCCGAAAAAATGATGTTTTATTTCGTCTTCATATCCAGCAATGATGACCATCAAATTATTTTTATGACGACTCAAACATTCATTTAGTGTGTCAATACACTCTTTTGAGTAGCTTTCATCACTGCCTAAGGAATATACTTCATCAATAAACAAACACCCCCCCAAGCAACTATTAATAACCTCGGTAGTTTTCAACGCGGTTTGTCCTAAATAACCAGCAATCAGGTCACTACGATTCACCTTTTTAAATACATTTTTTTTCAATACCCCCATTTTGGAATACATTTTCCCAATAATTTCGGCAACTTCGGTTTTTCCTGTACCAGGTGGTCCATATAGAACGGTATGTTTGTAATCACTTTCTTTGTTATATACATGTAAATTTTGGATAAAATATAATATTTGATTAAGCACATTAGACTTGAGGTCTTTCATGCCGATCATACCATTAAGAGCAATCAAGTCGTCCTTTATGTTATGTAGAGTTTTCAAATCAATATTGTATTTTACTAATTTATCATATGTATATTGATTGGTTATAGAAATCAAATCGTCCAATGTATTCACATTACAGTCAATGTATATTTCTATCCGAGGACTACAGAGGCTAATATCGACTTCATGATTATTTTTCCACATGTCATAAGGTTTATTATTCAATATTTCTACTTTATACTTGCTAGACATATTATACGATAAAAGTCTACGATTTGAAGAATTCAACATATTTTTATAGTCGATATCGTTTATGCGTATAAGTTCTACAAGATCAAAATAATCAGTATCTTTATTTTTATAACTTTCTAAAAATTCGGCAAAATTATTCATATATCATTTAACCTTGAACTATATTTAATTTATTTACATAACATATTATAAAAAAATTGATTCTTAATATTAATAGATACGAATAAATATAAATGGAACATATATTAGACACTATCAATACAATGAATATCGACAAGCCCGTAGCAGATCTATGCGGTGATATGCTAAAATCCTTAGGTGATTATGACGAAGAACCATTCTCTATCATTGAGTCTTACTTCAAAGGTCAGCATTTGGAGCGTTTAGTGCGTCATCAGATCGAATCATATAATCATTTTGTCACTCATCAGATCAAACGAACGATTGAAATGTTCAATCCAGTAGTAATACATTCCGATAATGATTATGTCAAAGAAAATGATAAGTACTTGCTTGAAGTGCTCCTGATTTTTGAAAATTTCAAGCTGCATCCTCCGCAAATACATGAGAATAATGGAGCGACAAAAAACATGCTTCCACAAGAGGCCAAATTGCGCAATTTCACATATTCTTCACCAATGTCAATCGATATTCAAATTCAATATATTATTAGAAACACTGAAAAAATGGACAATCCCAAAATTATAACAAAACGCTTACCAAAAATAAACATAGGAAAGATGCCAATTATGATCAAATCATCAATATGTACTCTTTCGCAAATGAAGCATATTTCTCATATTCATACAGGTGAATGTCCAATGGATTCGGGCGGTTATTTCATCATAAAGGGTTCAGAAAAGACGGTATTGGGACAGGAACGTGCCGCGGAAAATCGCGTATATTGTTTCGATGGGAAAAACACAACAAAATGGCTATGTTACGGAGAAATAAAATCTATTCCTGATAATAAGTGTATTTCCCCCAAGCACTTTGAAGTACTAATCGCTAGTAAGAACAATGGTTTTGGTTACGGGATTTATGTGAATATTCCTCGTATTAAGAATCCAATTGAATTGGTTGTTCTTTTCCGCGCATTAGGGATAAATAACGATAGAGATATTTGTAAATATATAGTTCATGACGTAAATTGTATACAGTATGCGGAGATTTTGAAATTCTTACAAGCTTCGATTATTGATGCTAATAAATATCCTACACAAGAAGATGCGTTGAGTCAGATTGTCGCATCTGTTATGTACACCCCGTTGTACATGGATAAAGAGACTGGAGCCACAAAAAAGCGCGAATTCGCAATGGATGTACTAGAAAACGATATATTCCCGCACTGTAAGACAAAAACTCAAAAATTATATTTCTTGGGATATATGACGAGTCAAGTTATACAAACTGCACTTGGTTGGAGATCAAAAGATGACCGCGATTCGTATATGAATAAGCGTATCGATCTTCCCGGCACATTGATCAATAATTTATTCAGAAACTATTTTAACAAAATGGTTAAGGAGATTCAAAAACAAGTGGTCCGCGAAATAAATAATGGATCGTGGAGGTCAAGTGAAGATTATGAAAATA
>Ga0129324_10000578_pt1 | contig 26366 bp, 22 predicted proteins | sample CPBDNA_7_FD_96879 | JGI IMG/M metagenome (GOLD analysis project Ga0129324, IMG submission 96879) | Freshwater to marine salinity gradient microbial communities from Chesapeake Bay, USA - CPBay_Spr_15_0.2_DNA | ecosystem: Environmental > Aquatic > Marine > Coastal | place: USA: Chesapeake Bay...
CAATACCTTCCATTACGCGTCATTAAAGAAAATCTCGATGCTATGGATAGAGGGTTACAGCCTGCCGGAGCGAGCGACAAAGTTGCACGTCCAGCGTTAGGTCTTGCAACAGTTGATGGCGAACTTTCAGCGGCCAATTTCGCACCATCCTCTGAGATGCGTCTTTCCAGAGAAGAACTGGTCAGCGCATCTGGACTCGCAGATGGAGCGTTGACCGAACTTGAGAGTTTCGGCCTGATCACAATTCGAGGACGTCACTACGATGCAGACTCACTTGCCATCGCAACAGCAGTTGCCCAGATGTCGGCTTTCGGCATTGAGCCACGCCATCTTCGCTCTTTTAAATCGGCAGCGGATCGCGAGATCGGACTGATTGAGCAAGTGGTGACTCCACTTAATCGTCAAAAGAGTAGTGATTCAAAGGCGAGAGCTGAAGAAGTCTCTAAGGAGATCGCAGCGCTTTCAATTCGCCTTCATGCAGGTCTTGTACGAGCAGGTTTGAATCGTCCACGGTAGAGTAGAGTTATGAGCATCGAGCCAACTCCCTTTGTCAGTATGGATGTTGTCGGTGTGCGCATCGAGATGCCGTCGAATCAACCGATCGTTCTACTCAAAGAAGTCGATGGCGAAATTTTTATACCTATTTGGGTGGGAGCAGCTGAAGCAACGGCGATCGCCTTTGCCCAGCAGGGCATTAATCCGCAACGCCCGTTAAGCCACGACTTGATGCACGACATTGTTCACACACTCGATGCGACGTTATTGGCAGTTCAAATCACACATCTGCGCGATGGGGTCTTCTTTGCCACCTTACAGCTTCGCACCAGCGAAGATGCAGCGCTAGCAATCTCGGCTCGTCCTTCGGATGCCATCGCTCTGGCTCTTCGCAGTAAGAGCAACATTCTCGCCTCGCGTGAGCTTCTTGATCAGGTTGGCATAGCTATCCCCGAGCGATTGATTCAGGAGATGGATGAGATGGGGGAACCGATCGAGAAATCGAGCGCGGATTTAGAGGCCTTTCGCGACTTCCTCGATCAGATCAATCCAGAGGATTTCGCCGGATAAGTCTCACTCTCTACTTGAGGTTTGCTTCGTGTCGGTCGTTGAATCGACCCCTCTTCACGCGTATATTTTTACCAACCCCAAGAGAGATGAGCCCTACGTGTCCTCCCCACACACGCCTGAGATCGGTTATCGCGGAGCGACTGCATGTTCGGCTGCCGGTATTTCATATCGCCAATTAGATTATTGGGCGCGAACGGGTCTGGTCGAACCAAGTGTTCGTAGCGCAACGGGTTCTGGAACATCACGTCTCTATGGGTTCCGAGATATTTTGGTTTTGAAGATTGTGAAGAGGTTACTTGACGCTGGCATTTCACTTCAGAATATTCGTTCAGCTGTAACCCACCTACGCAATCGTGGCGTAGTTGAGTTAGAAAGCATCACCTTGATGAGTGATGGTGCATCTATCTACGAATGTGCAAGTCCAGATGAAATCGTTGACCTGCTTGCAGGTGGACAAGGTGTCTTTGGTATCGCTGTTGGAAAAGTTTGGCACGAAGTTGAAGGTTCATTGGCTAACCTTCAAGGAGAAGTTGATGGTCACGTTACTATCAATAACAGTAACGATGAACTCTCGTTGCGTCGTAAATCTAAAGGCGCATAAAGCAAACAAGTAGCCTAATATTTCCCCAGTGATGAGTCAGGGGAGTGGTTGGATGAGTTCGTTTGGTTTCGAGGATCGTCATATTGGTCCGACTCATACTGATGAACTCACGATGCTCAAATCTCTGGGCTATCAAGACCTAGCTTCTTTCATCTCAGATGTGGTCCCATCGAATATTCATATCTCCGGAGTGATTGAATCGGCGATCGGCGGCGGAAGAAGCGAAGTCGATGTAATTTCCGAATTGCGTGAGAGAGCTAACCAGAATCAGGTTCTTACCTCACTTATCGGCTCTGGATATTACGGAACACATGTACCGGCTGTGATCAGACGCAACGTCCTTGAAAATCCTGCTTGGTATACCGCCTACACGCCATACCAACCGGAGATCTCCCAAGGTCGACTAGAAGCGCTCTTTGCATTTCAAACAATGATCTGTGATCTCACCGGACTCGATATCTCAAATGCATCCATGCTCGATGAATCTACCGCTGCCGCTGAGGCGATGACCCTGGCACGACGAGCGTCGAAATTATCAGATGATGCAGTATTTCTGATTGAAGAGCATCTTCATGCGCAGACAAAAGCCGTTATTGCGACAAGAGCTAAACCGCTTGGAATCACAGTAGTGGAGGTAGATTCAGGACACATCGCACGAGATGGTTACGATGGAGAATTCTTCGCCGCCATCGTTCAGTATCCAGATACCACTGGTGAAATTATTGATTACTCAGATTTCGCAACCTATGTCCATTCGCGCGGTGCTCTTGTAATCGCAGCTACAGATCTTTTGGCACTCACTCTTCTGACTGCGCCAGGGGAGTGGGGCGCTGATATCGCTGTAGGTACATCGCAACGCTTTGGTGTTCCGATGGGCTTTGGCGGACCACACGCGGGATTCTTATCAGTGAAGTCAGGGCTAGAGCGTTCTATGCCGGGCCGACTTGTTGGTCAAAGTATCGATAACACAGGTGGTCCAGCGTTTCGTTTGGCGTTGCAGACACGTGAACAGCACATTAGACGCGATAAGGCGACTTCGAACATCTGCACAGCGCAAGCACTCTTAGCTAATATGAGCGCTTTCTACGCAATGTGGCACGGTCCTCAAGGATTGAGAGAGATCGCAGAGAGAGTTAATCACTTTGCGTCACGACTTCGCATAGCTTCATCATCACACAATAGCCAGGTTTTTGACACGGTCACCATCGATGTGAGCAACGCCGCCGATGTTCATCAGCGCGCGATTGCTGCTGGTTTGAACTTTGCTCACGTCTCTGAAGAGAGTATTCGGATCTCCTTCGATGAAACAACAACGGAGGAAATCTTCCAGAGGGTTCTCAGAGTCCTGGGTCTTAAGGATGTGAAATCCGACCCACTTCCAGCGATTCTTCGACGTACATCATCTTTTCTTACTCATCCAGTTTTTAATACCAATCACTCTGAGACGGCGATGATGCGTTACTTACGGAATTTGGCTGATCGCGATCTAGCTCTTGATCGCACAATGATCCCGCTTGGTTCATGCACGATGAAACTCAATTCAGCGACAGAGATGGAGGCGGTTTCATGGCCAGAGTTCGCATCCCTTCATCCATTTGCACCTGCTGATCAGTCTCGCGGTACTCGACAATTGATCACCGAGCTCTCTGAGTGGTTAGTCGCAATCACTGGCTATGACGCTGTTTCATTGCAGCCAAATGCTGGTAGCCAGGGAGAATTTGCAGGCCTACTAGCGATAAGAAATTATCATGATTCTCGTGGTGATACCCATCGCACTGTATGTCTGATTCCTTCTAGCGCCCATGGAACTAATGCGGCAAGCGCGGTGATGGCAGGTATGAAGGTAGTTGTCATTGAATGTGACGAACTCGGTAATGTCAGTGTCGACGACATCAAGGCAAAGATTCAAACTCATGGAAGCGATCTTGCGGCCTTGATGATTACATATCCAAGTACCCATGGTGTTTTTGAATCAGCAGTTTCAGATATCTGTGCCCTTGTTCATGACGCAGGTGGCCAGGTCTATGTTGACGGTGCAAACCTCAACGCACTTGTCGGTGTTGCTCAACCAGGCAAATTTGGTGCAGATGTTTCGCACCTTAATCTTCATAAAACATTTGCGATTCCACATGGTGGTGGGGGACCGGGTGTAGGACCAGTGATCGCTCGCGCACATCTTGCGCCATTTCTTCCAAATCATCCCTTCGATGAAGAGGCCGGACCAGCATCCGGTCCAGGGCCAGTCTCGGGTGCACCATTTGGTTCGGCCAGCATTCTTCCTATTTCGTGGGCGTATATTCGCTTACTTGGGGGAGCAGGCCTGACTCACGCAACACATGTCGCCATTTTGTCTGCAAATTACATTGCTGCGCGGCTATCTGATTCATATCCAATCCTCTATACCGGTGCAAATGGACGTATTGCACATGAATGCATTTTAGATATTCGACCATTGACAGCATCCTGTGGCGTAAGTGTTGACGATATTGCTAAACGTTTGATGGATTACGGCTTCCACGCACCGACGATGTCTTTTCCAGTGGCAGGAACCCTCATGATTGAACCAACTGAGTCTGAAGATATTCGAGAGATTCATCGTTTTATCGATGCGATGATTGCTATCCGTGCCGAAATCCAGCAAGTGATTGATGGCGTTGTGACTATTCAAGAGAGCGTTCTGCGTTGGGCGCCTCATACAGCTCGTGTCACAACGGTAAATGAGTGGCAGCGCGAGTATCCGCGGGAGACCGCTGGCTATCCAGCGCCGCTAGATGGCCTTATCTCTGGTGAGATCATTGGTAGCCGCATGAAGTATTGGCCTCCAGTAGGTCGTATTGATGGCGCTCACGGAGATCGCAACCTGGTCTGTAGTTGTGCGCCGATCTCTGACTATTCCTAAGGGGGAAGGGCGAGACTCCCTTTACTTTACATAATGTAACTTATCGGCGTTAGGTCTAAGTCTACGGGTCACGCCCCATCGAGTTGTCTGTATCAGCGCTTCAATCACAATTGATCTACTCATCTTTGAGACGCCGTTGATGCGCTCTACAAAGGTAATTGGCACTTGTGTGGCGCGTGCACCCGCCAGATGTGATGCCAGCGCCATCTCAATTTGAAAACAATAACCAGTAGCTGTCATTTCGCTCAGATTCAGGGAGTGAAGAAGTTCGCGACTGTAGATGCGAAATCCACCTGTGAGATCGGCTAGATCAATCCCTAAGGCTAGTGAGGCATATCGGGTACCAGACCGTGAGAGCATCTGGCGACTCTTCGGCCAATTAACTACTGAACCACCGGGGATCCAACGTGTGCCTAGGACTATTGAACGACCAGAGCGAGCGGCTGCGAACATGGCAGGCAGGTCTTGAACTCGATGAGATCCATCGGCATCCATCGTGACAATCTGGTCATAGCTAGGATCTTTTAAAATCGAAGTGAAACCGGCTCGATATGCGTTACCAAGACCATCTTTCTTCTCGCGCTTGAGAATACTGACCCAGGGCAATCCGCGTTCTTTAACGACCTCTGCCGTTGAATCTGGGGAATTGTCATCAATCACAAGTACATCAAATTGGTAGGTTCCCCTCTCACGCAAGATGGAGAGTGCATCCAACAACTCTACGATTGAGGTAGCCTCATTGTATGTAGGAATAAGGATGGCGAACTTCATGGTCTACGTATTCTATGCAATACCAATGGAAAAAAACTTAGGAGAAGCGCAAGGGGTGTCGCCAACCCGCCTAGTCGTGAAGCAACGCTCTGGTTGGAAACGCCTTGAATCTCCCCCTGCAACACAGCGCGAACATCTTCATCCGTCTGCTGCGTGACTCGTCCATTGACGTCGATATGAGCTGAAATCCCGATTGTGGAGACACTCACTATCTCCCGAGCGTTTTCCATAGCGCGAATTCTGGTGATATTGAGCTGTTGCGCACTCTCTGAAGTCCCAGCAAATGTTGCGCTATTTGTCTGAACAACGAGGGCATCGGAATTCTGAGCTGCTCTTCTCACCAGCGAGTCAGAGAGGAGCTCAAAGCAGATAACTGGAGCCAGGGTGACTCCCCTGATTACATGATTATCAATTCTCTCACCTGCAGAAAAATCAGAAACATCATCGACAAATCCTGAAACTAACCGAGCGATACTTCTGAGTGGGATGTATTCACCGAATGGGGTGAGGTACTGCTTTGAATAGAGTGAGACCACTTCCCCACTTTCCCCATACATCACCGATATATTCTCAAGATCACCGGATACTCTGCTGACTGCGCCTGCAATGAGCGGCGTATTCATCTCTGTCGTCAGAGACCGAATAGATTCAGAGACTCCCGTGTCTGCAAACGGATCAACGTCGATTGCATTCTCTGGCCAGATAATTACATCGGGCGAGGCGCTCACGAGATCCATCGTCGTATCGACATGAAGATTAAAGACCGCCTTGGCTCGATCGTTGAAACCCAGACCTACAGACGGTGTATTACCTTGTACCGCAGCGTAAGAGATTTTTCCTGTTGCAACGGCGTTATGAGATATCAATAGCGGAGCGAGAATAAGAACGAGCGCTAACGTTGCTCTGCGGATATTCAGCTTGGTTATGAGTAGTGCGATAAAGAGAACCCATGCAGATAGCAAGGTTGTTCCCCCGAGCGAGACGATTGAAAGGTAAGGCGCATCCGCCTGCGAAAAAGCTAATCGCATCCAAGAAAAACCAGCGAAGGGAAAACGTGATCGTAATTCCTCGACCGAGAGAATGGCCGGGATAAAGATAGGAATGTTTGACGTGAACTTTCGAAGCAAGGCAAGAGGAAGGTAATAAAGTCCATGGAGCAGCGCCAAGAATGCCAGCGGCAAAAATCCTACGTACTTCCCCGCCCACATCAAAGTTACTGCGCTACTGATGAAGGCAAAGAGAAAGAGCTTGAGATAGAGGCGCGGGGTGTGCTCCTGCTTAATCAAGGTTCGAAAGAGAAGTGCATAGGCAATGGGTGCGGCAAACCAAAGGCCGAGTGGCTCAAAGGATGCGGCGAAAAGAAGCGCCGCGATAAGAATTACCACTTGAGAGCTGAGATCAATCGATCGACGCTTGCGCCAAGGGAGTACTTCTCCTTGATCTGATAGATCTTTGACAAATCCGCGGGAACTTGTGGCATGCCAAGTTCAATCTCAGGCAACGGTACATCGCGTGCACAGTTAACAACTTTCGGTGCGATCGCCAGATAATCCATTCCAGCAACGATTTTTTTAGCGAGTGCGGAAGGAAGTCGTTCGTCGCCACTCTGTGCGGCAACGATCGCATCATCAATCGAGGCGAAGTGAGTGGAAATCAGCGCTGCGCCTTTCTCGCCAATTCCTTTCACTCCAGGCAGGCCATCGGATGCGTCACCACGGAAGGTGGCAAACATTGCATAGCGCTCCCCAGGAATTGAATATTTTTGGGAGATAAAATTGAGATCTACTAAATCATGGGCTGAAATACCTTTTGCAAGGTAGGCAACTTTGATATCCCTTTTGTCATCCACTAACTGAAAAAGATCGCGGTCGCCAGTAACGATACGTGTAGGCCCTGGCTGGGTATGAGCGTAGGTAGCCATGACATCATCTGCTTCATAATCATCAACGCCGACCATCGGAATTCCAAATTCATCAAGAAGATCAAGGAGAATCGGTATCTGCGGGGTCAGAGTGTCGGGCTCAGCCTCTTCGTCACTCTCTTCATCCTCTAAACGATTAGCCTTATATGCTGGAAATAGTTCAACTCTCCATGAAGGACGCCAATCTCCATCAAGACAGATAACCATTCGATCTGGGTTATACGTTGAAATCAATCGAGCGCTCATATCCAAGAAACCGCGAATCGCATTGACAGGTGTTCCATCATCGGCGGTGAGAGTATCTGGCATGCCATAGTACGCGCGATACCAGAGTGATCCGCTATCAAGAAGCATCAGAGTCATAGATCCTCCAACATATAGGAAATGACGCCACGATCCAAGCGAGCGATCGCCTCTCGACAGGTTTTACGGAGGTTGGGGCTTGCTCCAGCAATCTGTGTCAAGAGATCGATAATCTGTTTTGTTGATCGTACAAAATCACCGACAGACATATCGCTGCCCTTAAGAACACTCTGCAATGAATTACCTTGCGCCCACTTGTAGGAGATAAAGGCGAAACCAAAATCTGGCTCGCGTTGAGTTTTCACACCAAAGCGCTCTTCGATCTCCTCTAGCTCACTCCAAATGGAGACCATGGAAGCCAGCGCCTGAGCCACGTTATTGTGCGGCATCTTTGGGGCAAAGTTTTCAACTGTTCGGGATTGGAAGATCACCGCAGATGAAACCGCAACAAGTTCTTGTGGCGAGAGAGAATCAAGTACTCCCCTACGGATGGCTTCGGTGAGAAGAAGGTCTGATTCAGCATAAATCTTTGCAAGAATCTTTCCTTGCTCGAGAGTTTTCTCTCCCTCTATATAATTCAAATGTGTCAGTACGTCGCAGATACGATCGAATGTTTTTGCAATCACGTGAGTGCGGTTTTCAACTCGAGCGCGCAATCCATCAGATTCACGGCGAACACGTTCGGCTCTCTCAGCTATGCGCGCATGGGACTCACGGTCATTACATGCGTGACAAGGGTGAGAGCGCAGCCCCTTTCTCAATCCTTCAATCTCCGACTCGAGATAACGCCTCTGTTTCTGATCAATCGTCCGGCGAGCATCTCGTTTAGAGAGCAGCCGTTCAATCTCTTTGATATCACTTCTCATTCGCGCGTACTCTGCGAAATTACCTAGGTGACAGCTCACATCCTGCATCAACTCAGCCACAGCCAAATCGTTCTTCTTGATCTGACGAACAAGTCCCACTACCGCTCTATCAGCTTGGAATTGCGCAAATGAAGATTCCAGACTTCCTCTCGCTCGGTCACGACCGAAACGATTGATTAAATTAATCGCCATGTTGTAAGTCGGAGCAAATGAGGAGCGAAGTGGATATGTTCTAGTTGAGGCAAGACCAGCAACCATTGCGCTATCAATAGTGGGTGACCACTGCACAATCGCATTTCCTTCTATATCGATACCGCGTCTTCCAGCACGTCCTGTTAACTGGGTGTACTCCCCTGGCGTAATTGGAACATGGGCTTCACCATTCCATTTTGTGAGTTTCTCTAAAATCACCGTCTTTGCCGGCATATTGATTCCAAGTGCCAGGGTTTCAGTGGCGAAGACTGCCTTGACTAAACCACGTTTAAAAAGATCCTCCACTGTCTCCTTAAAGCTAGGCAATAGACCAGCATGATGAGCTGCAATCCCTCGTTGAAGAGCGTCAAGCCACTGGTTGTAACCCAAGATCTCGAGATCCTCTGGTGCTAGATGTGAATTCAGGCGCGTCGCGGTTCGTAGAATCTCTTCTCGCTCTACTGTGTTCGTTAGACGCAACCCCGCATGAACGCATTGGTTGACCGCCGTATCACACGCGGCGCGCGAAAATATAAAGGTAATCGCTGGCAACAAACCCTGACGATCAAGGGTTTCAATTACCTCTGCCCGCGAAAGTTTATTTTCACTCTCATCAAAGCGTTCACGACGGTGTCGTGGCATCTTTACTTTTCGCATAGATTCATGCTCAAGAGCCAACAACTCGGGATTTATCTTGCCGCTCTCCTTAAAAAGATCAAGCAGCCGGTTACCGATGAGAACGTGTTGATAGAGAGGTATGGGTCGTATTTCAGAGACGATCACATCGGTTGTACCTCTGACAGTACCTAACCATTCGCCGAACTCCTCGGCATTAGAGACAGTCGCCGAGAGGGAAACAACCTGGACAGATTCCATGAGGTGAATTAATACCTCTTCCCATACTGCACCACGAAACTTATCGGCCAGATAATGGACCTCGTCCATGACAACTGAACGCAAATCAGTCAAAGATGTAGAGCTGGAGTACAACATATTACGAAGAACTTCTGTCGTCATCACCAAGATTGGAGCTTCCGAGTTGATATTTGTATCCCCCGTGAGGAGTCCAACATTCTCTTCACCAAACTTGGTTACGAACTCGGTAAACTTTTGATTAGAAAGTGCCTTAATGGGTGTTGTGTAAAAGCACTTTTTTCCTTTCTCCAGTGCTAGAAAAGCAGCAAACTCTCCAACGACTGTCTTACCTGCTCCTGTTGGTGCAGCCACTAATACCCCATTGCCATCTTCAACGCAGTGCAAGGACCGAACTTGAAAGTCATCTAGTGGAAAATCGAAAGTCTCTGTGAACTTAATAGTTAGTGGATGTGAAGTTCGTACCTTTGAGGCAGCCATACGCTCAGCCGGTGTGCTCATCATTGACCACAAAAATGATTATTAGGGAGAGGTAGCACGTGAGGCCTTCTTTGCACGGCGACGATCATTGGCAAGGGCGATCAAGCCAGCTAAGAAGTAGAGTCCCACTAGGGGCAAAGCTAGGGCGATCATCGAAAGTGGATCTGGACTCGGTGAAAATCCTGCAACGAATAAGGTGATTGCAAAGACCCAGATTCGCCATGGTTTTAGTATTCCGCGGCCACTGATCGCCCCGATGAGATTGAGTGCGATAAGAAATACGGGAAGTTCAAATCCAAGACCAAAGAAGAACATCGTTCTGGTAACAAAATCCAGATAATCATCAAATCGGACGAGGTTGTTGAGCGCATCTGGTGTGAAACCAAAGAGAACTCTAATTGCTAACGGTAAAATGGTGTAACCAAAATAGGCACCGACTGAAAAGAACGGAGTAGCGGCGATAATAAAGAGGATGGAATTCCGCTTCTCTTTACGGTGAAGTGCCGGTGCTATAAATGCCCATAACTGATAGAGCCAAATCGGGGCGGCAAGTAGGATCCCCGTCAATATGGCGATCTTAATTTGCAGGTTAATCGGACCTAAGACACCACTGATGTAGAGAGCGCCGCAACTATCCGAGCCGCTCTCTCGCGCGAGGGCAAGGTCGCAGACTGGCTTTGCTAATTGAGTAATGATCTCGGTATAGAAGTACCAGCCAACTCCGGCAAAGAGAATGATCGCGACAGCGCTGCGAACGACTCGTTTGCGAAATTCGCGTAAGTGTTCAAGCAACGGCATGCGACCAGCAGGTGTGGTCGACATTGGTATTAAGCGGAGGCTTGTCCGTCTTGGTCTGGCTTCTTCTCATCTTTCTTATCTGACATTTCAGATTTGAATATACGAAGTGACTGTCCAAGTGAACGTGCAGAGTCAGGAAGACGCTTAGCGCCAAAAAGCAGAATAAGGACCACAAGTACGAGCAGGATGTGGCTTGGCTGGGTCAGATTCACACGATCTCCTTCATATTCGGTTCTTCGGTGCTAACGCTATCGCACCCTCTTCATAAAGGGCTAGCGTTGCATCGAGAGATTGAACAATACTCCTCCGTGCTTGAGAGGGCGAGTCGATGACGAGATCTCCCTGAGAGGCGAGAACAGTACGAGTGATCCAATCGACAGAGTAGGCAGAGAGCGAAAGCACTCCCCCCACGACAAATTCGTCCAGAGCTAAACCCAAGGATTCAGCGGTCCATCTTTCCCCTCGAGTAATCCTGACTGTACTGACGATGGGCTCTGTAGGAGTAGTTGATAATTGAGTAGAAGATCGGAGAATAAAGTTCTTCGAAATCTCCTGTATCCGATCGACGCGAAATGTTCTTACCCCTTGCGATGAATCACAGAATGCTCGCACGTATTCAAAGGCTCCCTCAAGAAAGAAATCAAAGGGTGTAATCGTTCTATCTTTTACTTCATCCTTCTGCGGAGAAAAATACCGAATCCGAACGCTAGCGCGCTTGCGGATTGCTTGCTCGATCAGCGCCCGCACTTCAGATTCACCACGATCGGTCACTGAAATTACACTTCCAATCTTGCTGCGAATTCTTATGGAAAGATTCTCAATTCTCTCTCTGACCTCAATCGGTAAATCCTTTGAACCTGTGGCTAAGAGATCAAGCCCTAGTACAAGTGCAACAAGTTCGGAGCCGACGAGCGCCCTCACTTCTGCAAGCGGTTCTGCATTCCTGATTGTTACAAAACCTGAATCGAACTCTAGATCTATCAGCTCTAGAGGCGTGTATCCAGGCAGTCCACACATCCACAATGTGTTTAAATCATCAAGAATGATCTCTTTCGTGACCCGAAAGTGTTCAGCCAATTGCTCAACAGGTATCCCTTGATGAGCTAAAAGAAAAGGAACCAAATCAAGAAGCCGCGCTGTCTGCTCAATGGGTGTAGAGGTTCGCTTAACCATGAAGTGCCCTCACCTGATGTAGTAAATCTATTGTTCTCGCTCTCAAATGGGCCGGCTCGACAAGAAGGACATCATCGCGATGCCAAAGGATGAGTGATAAGAGCCAGGCCTCTGAAAAAAATGGTATCTCGACAGCGTCCCATTCATCTCCGCTGGTTATCGAATCAGCGATAGCCCTAAATTGATGACCACGTCCCTTACGCAGCAGCACTCGTGCTTGTGGCTTTACCTCAGGCTGACTCTCTTCGATCAATTCAGGTGGGTTAAAGCTTGCACCCTTCTTTGCTACTGAAACATCACCTGAGATTCGATCTAAACGGAATGTGCGTTGCTCGGACTTACCTAGATCATAGGCAATAAGAAACCAGGAACCTGATTTACCTCGGAGAGCATATGGTTGTAACTCACGTCGATTGATAGAAAGGTCTGCGGAAATGTAATCAAATGAAATGTTTGCTCGACGAATAATGGCATCTGTTATTGCAGTAAATCGAGAGTCAGTGGCACCAATACGTGGTGAGAGCGAAAGAGACTCAACATCAGAATCAACTCCGATTGATTCTAACTTGACTAAAGCCGAAGTGGACTCATCTTCTAAAGCTGCCCCCGACCATGCCGAGGCTGCGAGAGAGAGCAATGCGACATCTTTTCCATCGAGCGGACCCAGATCCAATCGATAGGAGGAAGAGGTGATTCGATAACCCGCCTCATCCTCAAAGAGTGGATCAAAGCTGCCTAACTCAATTTCTATCCCGAGACCTCTGAGATCATCTTTATCCCGCTCAAACATTCTCTCCTTGGCTTCGAGAGTTCCTTCATATCCCTCTACTGTGCGAAAAATCTCGGATTTTGTTAGATATCGCTTTGTTGCCAAAAGTGCAATAGTTAAATTAACAAGCCGCTCACTCTTCCGCGACACCGTAGGCACCTTTCGCAGGTCTTCTGCGTCGAGCAAGTACATCTACACCCGGTGCCATGCGTCTGCTCTGGATCAAGAATCCCGTATGGCCGATCATTCTCTGCTGTGGCCGCACAGCTAAACCTTCATGATGCCATCCGCGAACGATCGTCTCAGAGCTCTCTGGCTCAGTGAAATGACCATCGCTTTTCAGCGCCTCTGCTGTCGCAGAAAGTTGTGTGGTTGTTGCAACATAAGCGAGAAAAACCCCTCCTGGACGAAGTACTTTCGCAGCCATCTCCACACATTCCCATGGTGCCAACATGTCAAGAATGACGCGATCATAGTTGTCTTCATGCTCTGTATCTTGCACCGAGCCAACTGTCAGTGACCAATTCTCTGGGACTGTACCGAAATAGTCAGCGACATTTTTCCGTGCGATTTCAGCAAAGTCATCACGTCGTTCAAAAGAATGCAGCCGACCTTCGCTTCCGACCGCTCTGAGAATCGAGAGCGACAATGCTCCGCTTCCGACCCCGGCCTCTAGTACGCGTGATCCCGGATACACATCGGCTACCCCTACAATCATCGCTGCATCTTTCGGATAGACAATCGTTGCACCCCGTGGCATCGAGAGTACATAGTCGTAAAGAAGTGGAATAAATGCGGTGAACTTCAAACCTGCGGTGGTGGAAACCACTGATCCTTCGGGCAATCCCACTAAATCATCGTGGACTATCCACCCTTTATGAGTGTGCCATTCTTTACCTGCGGTAATCGTAAAGCTATAGAGCTTCCCCTTTGGATCTGTCAGTTGAATGCGATCCCCTAGTGCGAAATAGCCAGGGGTTCTCGCCCCCGAAATAGAGTTTTCAGAAGATTTCGACACAGCCGTATCTTATGTCGAGAAGACCGTATCCGTAGCGGTATCGTCACCACTGTGACCCAGATTCGTCTCTCCCCTAGTCGAGTGAGCGAATTTAATAACTGTCCTCGACTCTATAAGTACCGGGTGATCGAACTTCTCCCGGAGCCACCGAGTATCGATGCTGAACGTGGGACCTTGATACATACGATTCTCGAGGACCTCTTTGATCTTCCTGCGCCAGAGCGCACTCTCGATAGCGCAACAACTATGGCACCTTCTCGCTGGGCGGATCAGGTAAATCAAAAACCTGAACTTTCCACACTTGTCCTCAATGAGAAGGAATGGCTTGACCGAGTTGGCGCTCTACTAAAAAACTATTTCATTCTCGAAAAACCCGAGTCATTCGATGCTACTCATCGAGAAATGCATCTCGAACAGGATCTGACAAACGAAATCTACCTCCATGGTTACGTTGATCGTATCGATGTCGCTCCAACTGGTGAAGTGCGAATAGTTGATTACAAAAGCGGGAAATCGCCTAAACCTGGATGGGAGGAGAAAGCACTCTTCCAGCTTCGTGTTTATGCGCTCTTGTACTGGCGATTGCATGGGGTAATCCCATCACTTCTCGTTCTCCATTATCTTAGTGATGCGCGTAGCGTACGGAGTTCACCCAACGAGAAAGAGTTACTGTCGACCGAGAGGAAATTGCTTCAGATAGCTGATGAAATTATAGAAGCAATTGCCAAGGACCATTTTCCACCAAAACCAAGCAAACTGTGCGATTGGTGTTTCTTCAAAACAATCTGTCCTGCATACAATTAAATCGCCAAATAGAAATCTTTAAGCATTGCTCCATCAACAGCATGGAGAGTCTCAATAACCTTGAGATTGTTCTTTTCAATGACATCCACATAATGTGGAACGGCGACGACGGCGCACCCAGCTTCGAGAGCTGAAGATATTCCCGTAGGAGAATCCTCAAAGACGACGCATTCATCTGGAGATAAGTCCATTCTCCCTGCCGCCATCAGGTAAGGATCTGGAAAAGGTTTAGTTCTCTTCACATCATCTGCACTTATCGTGAAAGAGAAAAAATCCCGTGGCAGGGTTGAAAGCGCGGCATCCATGAGATTACGTGGGCTCGCACTCACGAGTGCTACCGGCATAATCGCGCGTACTCGGTTGACCGCATCGAAAGCTCCCGGCATTAACTGAGCATGTGAAGAAAGTTTGACGAGCATCATCTCTGTCAGTTCCTCTACAACTTCGATACCAGTCATATCGTGCGCACATGCTTTCGATATGTACTCACCGACCCGAGAAAGGGGCCCACCGATACAAATTCGTTGGTCATCGTCATCCCAGGAATATCCGTACCGCGCACATATCTCTTGCTGGGAAAGGTGCCACTGCGGTTCTGAATCAAGAAAGAGACCATCCATATCAAAGAATGCAGCCTTAAATGTCATAGAAAGGGAGTTAATTCGCGTTGAAGTATTTTGCTTCTGGGTGGTGAACAATAATTGCAGAGGTTGATTGCTCCGGATGAAGTTGGAATTCCTCGGATAGATCGACGCCGATTCGGCCTGGCTCTAGTAACTCACAGAGTTGGACCTGCTGTTCGATATCTGGACAGGCTGGGTAACCAAATGAATAACGTGATCCTCGATAACCCTGATCAAGAATCCCGGCTAGATCCGCCGCATCTTCATTGCGAACCTCAAGTTCTTCGCGAATACGGGCGTGCCAGTGCTCGGCGAGAGCCTCGGTTAGCTGAACTGATAGACCGTGTAGCTCCATATATTCGCGATACTTGTTTTCGGCAAATAATTTGGCAGCAGCCTCTGAGACGACGCTTCCCATAGTGACAACGTGGAAGGCGACAGTGTCTATCTTTCCAGAGTCTTTCGCGGCAAAAAAGTCAGAGAGACAGAGTCTGCGGTCACGGCGTTGTCGCGGGAATGAGAAGCGAGTGCGCTCTTTACCCTTATCAGGGCCCTCGTGATGCAGAATGATTAAATCGTTACCTTCACTCACGCAAGGGAAATAACCATAGACGACTGCGGCATTGAGCCATCCTTGCGATTGCACATCATTGAGAAGTGAACGTAATCGAGGACGACCTTCGTTCTCAACCATTGCTTCATATTCGCCACGTGCTCCCTTAAGACCCCATTGGCCCATAAAGAGCGCACGTTCATCAAGCATGCCCACGTAATCAGCCAGTGGAATTCCCTTTATAATTCTTGATCCGTAAAAGGGTGGAGGCGGTATTGTGCAATCAATTGCGACATCACTTCTTTGCGTATCGATCAGTTCATCAGTTGTTACCTTTGCAACCGCCTTCACTTTTCGCTCACGTAAAGCGGGAAGAGCCGCCCCCGGTACACCTTTCTTGACCGCCATAATTGAATCCATGAGATGTAAACCCTCGAAGGCATCTCTGGCATAGCGGACTTCACCAGGGAAACTTTCGGCTAGGTCGACTTCAACAAAGGCTCTTGTCAACGCTGCGCCACCGAGGATTACCGGCCATTTCTGATCGAGCTTGCGAGAGGTGAGCTCTTCTAAGTTCTCGCGCATGATGACAGTTGACTTGACCAGTAGACCCGACATTCCAATCGCATCAACTTCAGATTCTTGCGCTGCATCGATAATCTGATTAATGGTCTGCTTGATACCAATATTGACAACTCGGTAGCCGTTATTTGAAAGAATAATGTCAACCAGATTCTTGCCAATGTCGTGCACGTCGCCCTTGACCGTTGCTAGAAGAATCGAGCCACGACCTTCGTCATCGGCCTTCTCCATATGAGGTTCAAGATAGGCGACTGCGGTCTTCATCACTTCAGCAGATTGAAGTACAAAGGGAAGCTGCATCTCGCCCTTTCCGAAGAGCTCTCCCACAACTTTCATGCCTTCTAAAAGATGGTCGTTGATTATTGCCAGTGGTGCGATTGATGAAGCCATCGCGAGATCGAGATCCTCAGAAAGACCTACCTTTTCGCCATCGATAATTCGTCGCTGTAGTCGCTCTTCCAGTGGAAGCGCCGCCAGCTCGGCCGCTCTTATATTGCGAGAGGCGGCTAGTTCGACGCCCTCGAAAAGTTGCAAGTACGCGCTAAGAGGATCGTAAATGCAATCTTCTCCGTCGAATCTACGGCGGTCGTAGATCAGGTCGAGGGCGACATCCTTCTGTGCCTGGTCGATTCGAGCGAGCGGCATGATCTTTGATGGATGAACAATCGCTGAATCAAGACCAGCCTGAACGCACTCATGCAGAAAAACAGAGTTAAGGACAACACGCGCGGCCGGATTAAGTCCGAAGGAGACATTGCTTACGCCTAACGTTGTCTGTACATCAGGGTATTCGCTCTTTAAAGAGCGGATAGCGCTAATCGTCTCAAGCCCATCACGACGTGTCTCTTCTTGTCCCGTTGCAATTGGAAAAGTTAAGGTGTCGATCAGAATATCGCCGGTACTCATTCCCCAGTTCTCATTGAGATCCTTGATCAGCCGTCGCGCAACACGCAATTTCCATTCAGCGGTACGCGCCTGCCCTTCTTCATCAATAGTGAGAGCAACTACAGATGCACCATGTTCGACAACGAGAGGCATGATTCGCGCAAAGCGTGATGTCGGACCATCTCCATCTTCATAATTAACGGAGTTGATGACGCTGCGGCCGCCGAGTTGTTCTAGACCAGCTTGTAGAACTGCCGGCTCGGTTGAATCAAGCATGATTGGCAAGGTCGATGATGTTGCGAATCGCTTAGCGATCTCGGTCATATCTTTCACGCCGTTACGTCCTACATAGTCAACCGACAGGTCAAGCATATGAGCGCCATCGCGAATCTGATCGCGTGCGATCTCTACGCAGGTTTCCCAATTTTCTTCAACGAGCGCATCACGAAACGCACGTGAACCATTAGCATTTGTTCGCTCGCCTATCGCTAAGTATGTGTTATCTTGGCGGAACGGTACATATTGATAAAGTGAAGATGCACCAGGATCTGCCCATGTTCTTCTCGCTGCAACTTCTTTACGATCAAGCCGTCCCACTACTGCTGCCAGATGTTCAGGGGTAGTTCCACAACAGCCACCGATCAATGTGATTTTATAATCGTCGACAAAAGTCGCCAGCGCATCAGCTAATTCAACTGGTCCAAGCGGATATGTCGCGCCTTTAGGGCCCAATACCGGCAACCCTGCATTAGGCATGACTGAGATGGCGCAACGTGCATTCTTGCTCAGGTAGCGCAAGTGTTCTGACATTTCAGCTGGGCCAGTTGCGCAGTTGAGCCCAATCAGATCGATATCAAGTGGCTCGAGAGCATTGAGTGCGGCACCGATCTCAGAACCAAGAAGCATGGTGCCTGTAGTTTCAACAGTAACCTGCGCAATCAGCATCACATCGCGTTGAGATTTATCAATTGCAGCACGCGCACCATTGACCGCCGCTTTCGCCTGGAGTAGGTCCTGTGTTGTCTCAATGAGTAAGGCATCTGCGCCAGCATCGACAAGCGCTTGCGACGCTGTCTTATACGCATCCCTCAGAAAAGCGTAGGTGGTGTGCCCAAGACTCGGTAATTTAGTTCCAGGCCCTAAAGATCCCAACACGAATCGTGGTTTCTCAGGGGTAGAAAATGCATCTGCTGCATCGCGAGCGATCACTCCACCGGCATAGGCCAGTTCATAGATTCGATCTTCGATCCCGTATTCGGCTAAATTCGCCCAGTTCGCGCCGAAAGTGTTTGTCTCAATGGCATCAACGCCAACTTTGAGATACTCCTCATGTACCGAGCGCACAACATCGGGGCGAGAAATATTGAGGATTTCGTTACAGCCCTCGTGACCCTGGAAATCCTCTAGTGACGGATCAGCTGCCTGGAGCATCGTTCCCATTGCGCCATCGGCGATTACGACGCGCGAAGCGAGAGCTTTTCTCAACTCAGAGGGTGTTTTAGCAGTCGTCACGACGCAAAGGTTACCTTAAGGTGGGAGATATGGAGATTTTCACGATCCCACACCTCAGGCGACCAACGATGATAGTCGCCTTCTCTGGCTGGAGTGATGCCGGCGAAGCGGCAACAGGCGCACTGACTCATCTGCTCGAGAATTTAGATCAGAGTGAAGTTCCACAAGAAGCTATTCTGATTGCTGAATACGATGCTGAAGATTTTTATGACTTTCAAGTTAATCGACCAATGATTTCAGTCGATGAATCAATGGTCCGCAGTATTAATTGGCCTTCGACACAGGTATATGGGATTCATACCCCTCACCTTGATCACGATTATGTACTAGTTCTAGGAGTTGAACCTTCAATGAAGTGGCGCACCTTTACAGCGCTACTTCTAGATTTAGCAGAAGATCTTGAAGTTGATTTAGTAATAACATTGGGAGCAATGTTGGCTGATGCTCCTCATACGAGACCAATATCTGTCAGTGGAAGCGGCGGACACCCTGATATCGCAGCTCGACTTGGAGTTGAGATTAGTAAGTACGAAGGACCCACAGGCATTCTGGGAATAATTGCAGACGGCGCCGTCAAGAGAGAAATCGACTGTGTCTCGTTGTGGGCTGGCCTACCTCACTATGCATCCAACTCGCCCTCTCCTAAGGCAACACTAGCCCTCATTAACGCAGTTGAGGATTTCCTCGAAATTTCACTTCCTCTCGCAGATCTCGTTCATCAATCTCAAGAATGGGAGAACGAAGTCTCTGAGATGGCGCTAGAAGACACAGAAGTCTCTGAATATGTAAAGGCCTTGGAAGAGAGCAAGGATGCTGCAGAGTTTAAAGATGTATCGGGTGATGAAATCGCGCGCGAACTTGAGCGATTTCTGCGCAGACAGAACGAGAGTTAATTAAAAAGCTAGACCAAGTAATTCATCAAGGAATCGGGCTAACTCACCAGCAGATCCGCCGCTCTGGCCACTCTCAGTTTGCTCGCACCAGGTGACAAGTAAGGCAATTACCCTTTCAGTATTAAGATCCTGTGACATAGCAATACATATTTCAACCATGACAGGAGAAGTCTCTGCGACTTCCACGCGAGATAAATTGAGTCGCAGACGACTGACAAGATTCTCAGCATGATTTATCTCAGGCGCGCTCCACATATGATCACTTCTGTAGTGATGGCCCATCAGGGCAAGTCGGATAGACATCGGATCAATACCATCAGCTAGTAAACGTGATACGAAGACAAGATTTCCTAGCGACTTACTCATTTTCTCACCATCGAGACCGACCATCCCAGTATGAATAAATGATCGAGCGAACTTTTGACCCGTTGCGATCAGTCCTTGCGCCGCCGACATATCATGGTGCGGAAATATGAGATCACTTCCGCCGCCTTGGATATCAATTGCATAATCATCCTGAGGCGAAGGATTGAGGTAATGCAGTGCGATAGCTGAACATTCGATATGCCAACCCGGTCTTCCCATTCCAAAGGGACTCGGCCATCCCGGCTCACCAGGACGCTGCCTTCGCCAGACCAAGGCATCAAGTCGATCTTCTTTTCCAGCACGGTCAGGGTCTCCCCCACGTTGTGAAAAAATCTCAAGGGCCGCACTCGACGAGATATGTGATCGTTGTAAAAATTCTGGGTCTCGTCGTACACGAAAGTAAAGATCTCCTTCAACAGCGTAGAGAGAGTCTTCTTTCTGCAAGAGAAGAATGGATTTAATAATCTGATTCATTGCCTCGACAACCCCTATGTAATGATCTGGTGGGATCACCCGGAGAGCGACCATGTCACCCCGAAATAACTCAATCTGTGAATGGGCGAGGTCTTGCCAATCCACGCCATCACGCAGGGCTCGCTCCAGCAAAGGATCATCAATGTCAGTGATATTTTCAACGAAAGCAACAGTTGCACCGGAGAATCGAAGATAGCGATTAACTAGATCGAAGGAGATGTAGGTGCTGGCATGTCCGAGGTGAGTTGCATCGTATGGAGTTATTCCACAGACATACATGCGGTAAAAATCTTTTACTTCTACCGGCTCGATCTGTGCAGAGGCAGTATTAAAGAGGTTAAGAACCGGGACATCGGCACGGGAGCTAGGTTCTTTCGGGTAGCTCGGTCCAGCCCACGATTTCATATCGAAATCTTAATACGCGGGCCACGGTATCGGTGGCCAATCTTCGCTCGGTGATGGCATCTTCGCTTGATCAATCAATCGGGAGATCCGATCCTTAAGAGCGAAAAATTCGCGAGAGGTAATGTGTGGGGAAAATAGCTCAGCTTTTTCACTGACTATCCTGGCAATCTCTTGCAACCTGGAGATTTCGTGCTCGGTGAGGTCATCACCTGCCCACTGCCAGAGAACTGTCCGCAACTTATCTTCTTCATGAAAAGTTACTCCGTGATCACAGGCAAAGAGATGTCCATCTTTAGCTGGCAATAAGTGTCCAATCTTGCGATCGGTGTTATTGACTATTGCGTCAAAGATCGCCAGTTCCCTGAGAGCTGGAAAATCATTGGCGAAGAATTGAGCAAGCTCAATTGACTCATCGATATCAATCCATCGTTGCACCATGCCAAAGCCCGCCGGACCTTCTCGTAGAATCGTTGGAGGAACTAGATCGAAACCAGTCACATCGCTGAGCAAGAAAGAGGCATACTCACGATCTGCCAGTGTTCCGTCGACAAAATCCCAGAGTGGCCTCTCACCCGCTACTGGTTTATAGATCACTTGGAAATTTTCTTTACCTAACGTCACTGTTCCGAATAGCGTTGCATTAGAGGCGTCAACTAGTCGTCCAGTAATCTCTAGATCACCCTCTGCTGCGATCTCTTGACTGTGACGTACCCACCCGCGATCAAGCGGGCTCATCGCCGATAACCATTTGCTCTAGGACATAAATGTCCTTCGGGATTGATGGGGGAAATACAGAATGGACAGAGAGGTCGCCCTCCCGCTACCAGCGCTTGGGTTCTTGCGACAAAGGCAAGCGCCAAAGAGAGATCAAGGCGAACTTCAACGGTAGGTAATTCAGACTCAGAAGAATCCTCACTCTGATCCAGATCTGATCTAAAAGAAATCTCGATTTCTAAACCACTCGGATCGAAAGCGATACCTATTGCTCCTACCGTGAATTCGCTATCCAAGGGAAGTTCTAGCGGTCCATCATCACTTTTCATCGGTTGCACTGAATTTAAGGGAGTATTTTTCTTTACTTCACGAATTATGGTGGAGATTCGTTGCGCCAGAGCCGACGCCTGAGATTTTTCAATTGCTAGTGAAACTAGCGACGCACCTTGTCTGACTTGACAGTAGAACTCTCGCTCCCCTGGTGCCCCGATAGTTCCGACAATAAATCTGTCAGGTTTATCAAAATTCCACTGTTGTGCTGACATCAAGGGCGGTTTCCAGTAGAGCCACCGAGAGCGAAAGATCCTTTCGACTCCTTGCCTGAGACTACGCTCTTCTGATCGTTGAAAGAGGTAAGGCGACTGATCCCGTTCTGCGTTTCAATTACCGTCATTGAGGCGGGCTCAATAACCAATCGCTGAAAATCATCTAGATGCATGCCGAGAACATGAGCGACGATTGATTTGATGACATCACCGTGGCTCACAATGAGGCGTGGATTTCTCCCTTTCAGGTTATTAACTTTGTGGAAGGATGCCACTGCCCGCGATTGCATCTCCATCAACGACTCCCCCTGCGGGAATACCATCTGACTTGGATGTTCTTGCACAATCTTCCATAACTTATTCCGTTGTAGCACTGCGAGAGACTTCCCCGTCCATGTTCCATAATCAACCTCAGAAAAACCTTCATCAACGAGCGGAACTATTCCGTTACCGTAGGCTGCAAGCCACGGCGCGATAGTCTGTGAACAGCGTTCGATCGGGCTGACAACGACGGCGTCAAAACGAGATTTTCCGATTCGCACAACAAGTTCTGCTGCCTGGTTCTCGCCTTTACTACTAAGCGCAACTCCTTCAGTACGACCGGCAAGAACGTTCTTCAGATTGGCAGTGGAGTGCGCGTGCCTTAAGAGAACGATTCGTGACATCTCCGAAGATTATCGCTCTTTAACATTGTTGGCTTGCTAGGGTGGCGTCCATGATAAAAAGACGAGCCGGTCAGTCAGGACTCGAGCTCTCTCGTATTGGGCTCGGAACGATGACCTGGGGTCGCGACACAGATACCCATGAAGCAGCCGAGCAGTTACGCTCTTTTGTTGAGGTAGGCGGAAACTTTATCGATACCGCCTCCACCTATGCCAATGGTGACGCAGAACGAGTAATCGGTGGCCTCATCGGAACTATCGTATCCCGCGAAGATCTCGTGATTGCGACAAAGGCCGGCGTCGCCTTTCCTGACGGTATTCGTTCAGTTAACAACTCACGTCACCACCTGATTTCCGAGCTTGATAAATCTCTCACACGATTGGGTAGTGACTATATAGATCTTTGGCAAATTCATACGTGGGATGCGGATAATGCGTTGGAAGATACTTTGTCAGCACTTGATTACGCATACTCATCTGGGAAAGCTCGGTATGTTGGTATCAGTAACTTTAATGGATGGCAGAGCGCTCGTACAATTACGCTGCAAGAGGCGAATACTGCGAAGGCACCTATTGCAACAATCCAAAGCGAATACTCACTTCTTAATAGATCCATCGAAGAAGAAGTTATGGACTGTGCCCATTCCTTGGGTGTCGGCATTCTTGCGTGGTCACCTCTTGGACGAGGGGTTCTCACCGGAAAATATCGCCAATCAATACCGGCCGATTCACGCGGTGCAACACCTCACTTCGCAAATTTTATCGCTCCGTATTTAGATGAAAATAGTTCGAGAATTGTCGAGGCGGTCGCTGCTGCCGCAGGTGGTTTGGGATATTCACCACTTGAAGTGGCCCTTGCCTGGGTACGAGATGCGCCTGGTGTCACAAGCGCAATCGTGGGTGCGCGCACTGGTGCTCAACTGCGCGGTGTTCTCACAGTTGAAGAGATTACTCTTCCTGCGATCGTTCGTAGCGCACTTGATGATGTATCAAGAATTTTCTAAGAGATCCTTCAAGACATTAACCCCAAATCTGAGGCCTTCGACCGGAACTCTTTCGTCAACTCCGTGAAATAGCGCCATGAAGTCTAACTCCGGATCGAGCTTCAGCGGAGAGAATCCATAACCAATAATTCCGATCTTCGAAAGCGCTTTGTTATCGGTTCCACCACTCATCGTAAACGGTACCGGTATTCCATCTGGATCATATTTAACCAATGCAGCACACATGGCCTCAACCAAGTCACCTTCGAAGGGAACTTCCAGAGCGATATCAGTGACAATAGTTTCGATGCGAATATCAGGCCCTACGATCTCTTGAATGGTTGCGTTCATCTCATCTTCATATCCCGGTAGAAAACGGCCGTCAACGACGGCTGTTGCCTCACCCGGTATGACATTTTCCTTATAGCCGGCAGAGAGCATCGATGGGTTCGCTGTATTTTGCAGCGTCGCACCAATCATTCGAGAAGTGTTCCCAAATTCGCTCAACAGAGGTCTCAAATCTTCCAAATCGAAGGGTTTTCCAGATGCTTTGGCAACAGTCTCAAATAGTCGTTTGACAGTTGCGGTATAGCGCTGTGGCCAATCATAATTTCCGATCTTTGCAACCGCCTCGGAGATGCGAGTGATTGCATTCTCTTCATTGATGACAGAACCATGGCCCGCGCGACCATTAGCGACTAAGCGCATCCAGTGGATACCTTTTTCGGCAGTCTCCACAAAATAAAAACGCTTCGCGTTAGGAAGGGTGACCGAAAATCCGCCTACCTCTGAGATAGCTTCCGTGCAACCTTTGAAGGCATCTGGGTGTTCTGCAACCATCCAGCGCGAGCCGTAGCTACTACCTGCCTCTTCATCGGCAAAGAAGGCGAGAGTGATAGGACGTGGTGGTTTGTATCCGATACGAGCCCATTGACAAACGACTGCAAGAATCATGGCATCCATATTCTTCATATCTACAGCGCCACGACCCCAGATAAATCCATCCTTGAGAATTCCACCGAATGGGTCAATGCTCCACTCCTCAGCCATTGCAGGAACAACATCGAGATGTCCGTGAACAACTAGCCCCGGACGATCTGGATTCAAACTCTCGAGATGCGCGATAACATTGCAACGATTGGGTGCAGACTCATAAATCTGCGAAGCGATTCCAACTCGAGCAAGTTCGGCGACAACATATTCGGCTGCCGCCTTTTCATCTCCTCTACCCTCACCGAAATTTATACTCGGTATACGAATCAACTCTTGGCATATTCGTATAGTCTCTGATTCGAGTTCTTCTCTCAGGGCCTGCGCATCTAATGTCATAAGCAAAGTATCTACCAAAAGATGGTCTATGAGCGAGAGTTGCATAGCGGCTTTGCCTAGACAGGCTTGGATTGATACTCTGAGCGCTTGCAAAAGAACATCTCGTCCGGGTGGCGGAATTGGCAGACGCGCTAGCTTGAGGTGCTAGTGCCCGCAAGGGCTTCGGGGTTCAAGTCCCCGTTCGGACACGATTGATTACCTGCAGAAAACTCACAAAGTAGGCGGTGCACGAGTGAACGTTGATGATGCACTTCAGCTGATTCGCTTTACCCCAGATTATCCGCAGCCCGGAGTTCTCTTCCAAGATATCACCCCCGTGTTGGCCAACGCTGACGCCTTCACGGCGGTCGTCAGCGCCATGGCTGACATTGATCCGAATAGCAATGTCGTAGCAGGAATTGAAGCACGAGGATTCATCTTCGCTAGTGCCATCGCGATCGCAAAAGGTTGCGGCTTTGTGCCGATTCGAAAGAAAGGGAAACTTCCTTATCAAACATTTTCCCAGCAATATGGCCTTGAGTATGGCGTCGATGAAATTGAAGTCCATATCGATGCATTCGCCGTTGGGTCAAGGGTCCTTCTCGTTGATGATGTTTTGGCAACAGGGGGAACCCTTGTTGCAGCGATAGATCTCGTGCGAAGAGCTGGTGGTGTTGTGACAGATATCGCCGTCCTTAGCGAGATCACGGCGCTAGGTGGTCGTCAACGAATACTTTCGCACTCCCCCGGAATCTGCCTTCACGCTCTCAAGAGCGACTGAATTAGCCTTAGGCCCTGCTCCCGCCTAGACATCTTTGGCGAGAACTTTGTGGCAAGATCGGATCCGTGGCTGAGTTGATTTACTACTGCGGAACGATGGATAGCGGTAAATCTACGCTCGCGCTGCAAACAGCCCATAATCATCAGCAACGCGGCCGTGGTGGCCTGATCTTTACATCTCAAGATCGCGCGGGTGCGGGCAAGATTTCTTCTCGTTTGGGTTTAACAAGTCCTGCTATTGAAGTTCTGCCTGGTTTTGATATTCATAAATTTGTCGTCGAGAAACTCTCTATGGGCGAGAGAATTGATTACGTGATCTGTGATGAAGCTCAGTTCTACCAGCCAGAGCAGATCGAACAATTGGCACGAATTGTTGATGGTTTAGGAATCGAAGTGTATGCCTTTGGAATCCTTGCCGACTTCAGAACAAAGTTGTTCCCTGGTTCAGCACGTTTAGTTGAATTGGCAGATCGAGTGAGTACTCTGCAGGTTGAAGCGCTCTGTTGGTGTGGCTCTAGAGCAACGCATAACGCACGAACCGTTGATGG
>Ga0129324_10000580_pt1 | contig 26256 bp, 25 predicted proteins | sample CPBDNA_7_FD_96879 | JGI IMG/M metagenome (GOLD analysis project Ga0129324, IMG submission 96879) | Freshwater to marine salinity gradient microbial communities from Chesapeake Bay, USA - CPBay_Spr_15_0.2_DNA | ecosystem: Environmental > Aquatic > Marine > Coastal | place: USA: Chesapeake Bay...
CTATAGAGCCGTGGTAGACCACCACGTTGATAGGCTGGATGTGGAAGCGCAGTAATGCGTGTAGCTGACCAGTACTAATAGCTCAATTGGCTTGATTTATGCACTGAAAAAAATTTTTAAAATATAGAATTATAAATTAATGAAAAAAAAAGTATACGTTGGACTAGCAACTGATATTCTTCATGAGGGCCATATTGATATTTTGGATCATGCAGCAAAGCTTGGAGATGTAACTGTTGGTTTACTTACAGATAAAGCAATAGCCTCATATAAAGACATACCTCATTATAATTATGAAAATAGAAAGTTATTACTTAATAACTTTAAACAAATTTCAAATATAATTCCTCAAGAGAGCTTAGATTACAAAGAAAATCTTGAATTATTAAAGCCAGATTATGTTGTTCATGGAGATGATTGGAAAACAGGTATACAAAAAAAGACTAGACAAATAGTAATTAAAACACTTAAAAAATGGTCAGGTAAATTAATTGAAATTAAATATAAAAAAGATATTCCCCATAAAAGTATTTATAAAATTTTTGAAAAAGGTGCCTCTCCGGACATAAGAAGATCCAAACTAAAAAGATTGTTAAATGCAAAAAAATTTGTTCGTGTTTTAGAAGCACATGATGGATTAAGTGGCTTAATTGTTGAAAATGCTCTATTTACAAAAAAAGATAAAAATGAATCCTTTGATGCAATTTGGTCATCTAGTTTAGCGGACTCACTGTCAAGAGGGAAGCCAGATGATCAGTCTGTAGATTATTCAACAAGAATTCAAGGGTTAAGCTCAATACTAGAGACAACTACTAAACCCATAATATTTGATGCAGATAATGGAGGAAGGTTGGAGCATATTCCTAGTTTAGTTAGAAACTTAGAGAGAAGTGGTGTTTCGGCAATGATTATAGAAGATAAAATAGGGTACAAAATTAACTCTCTATTTGATAACCAGGGTGTATCTCTCCAGGATAGTATAAAAAACTTTTCTAAAAAAATTAAAGTAGCAAAAGAAGCCTCATTCTCTGATGATTTTTTAATAATAGCGAGAATTGAAAGCTTAATTTTAGGAAAATCAGTAAATGATGCATTAAAGAGAGCAGAAAGTTACTGTGCAGCAGGAGTGGATGGTATTATGATTCACAGCAAGTCAACTAAACCTGACGAAATATTTAAATTTACCAAAATATTTAAAAATAAAAAATACGCCAAACCATTAATTTCGGTACCATCTACATATTCAAAAACTTATGAAAAAGAATTAAGATTAAATGGATTTCAAATAATAATATATGCAAACCATCAAATTAGAGCATCATATAAATCAATGATGAATACAGCTCAAACCATTTTAAAAAATCAGAGAGCATTTGAAACAGAGAAAAGTATTTCAAAAATCAATGAAGTGTTAACATTGATAAAATAAATATAATATTATTTATAAATACAGCTCTTAAAATTAATATTCGTTTTACTTAATTTCTTATCCTCATAATATATTTTTTGCATATTTTTCTTGTTTTTATCACAATAGGTTAAATATAAAATCATCCTTGATTTATTAGATTTATTTTTTTTAGAATAATGACAACAGTTCCAGTCAAATATAATGATGTAGCCAGTAGATACCTCAAGAGGAAAAAAACTAAATTTTTTTAAATCTTTTTTTTTAATGTTTGGCGTATTTAAAGAAAGTTTATTAGTTATTGATTCCCAAGTATTGCCTAATTTTTTTTTGTCATTTTTGTTTGGAACATATAAGCAGCCATATTTTTTAGTAGAATCTTCAAGATGAATTGCTATGTTGGTAAATATTTTTCTAATCTCTTTTTAATAAATTAACGATTTAACAGAATGAAAGTGATCAATAATTTTCTTTATACGCCTTAAAATTTTTTTGTTATTAACGACCTCATATAGAAAGTCTTTATTATTTTCATCTACATTTTTTGATATTATATTTTTAATATCGTTTATTTTATTTTTTTAAAAACATCTCTTGTTATAGGAAACCATTTTTGTTGTAGAAATTTATTATTTCAGAAGTTTGATTTTGTTGAAAAAACATATAAAGTATTTACATATTTAATTTTTTCTTAAATTAATATATTTTTTTAAAAAAACTATGGAAGCATTAATTTTAGCAGCAGGCTTCGGTTCTCGACTTTTAAAACCATTAAATAAAAAGCCAAAATCACTATTAAAAATAGGAAAAAAAACAATCCTTTACTACTTGATAGAAAAAATAAAAAAAACAAAAATTAAGAAAATTCATGTTGTTGTAGGGTTTAAAAAAGAATTAATTATCAACTATTTAACAAAAAATTTCTCTAATAAAATTGAATTTAATTTTATAAACAATAAGAGTTACAAAACTAAAGGCAATATTTACTCTTTATATTTGGCAGAAAATTTTATAAAACAGGATTTGGTAATTTTTAATTCAGACATTGTATTACCAAACAATATGTTAAATAAATTTATAACAAATCCTCAAAAAAATTTATTTTTAACAAATAAAAAAAAATTTATCAATCATGACGATATTTTATTTTTATGTAAAAAAAAAAATATAGTTGAAAACGTTTTTGTTAAAGAGGTTAAAAAAAATACTAAAAAACTAGCACCATCTGCTGGAGTAGTAAAAATGGAAAAAAAAACAATAAAATCATTTTTATCTATAATTAAGAAAATGAATTTAAATGAAGTAATGTATTATGAAAGCGGTTATCAAGAGCTGATTAGAAAATTTAAATTCAAGATATACCCAGCAAGAAAAAAAATAATTGAGATAGATACAAAAAAAGATTACCAAAACATAAAAGAAACCATAAGTCTTGACAAATCTTATACATGCTAAGGTTGATAAAAAAACTACATCCAAATGTATTAAAAAAAGATAAAGTTTATCTTTATTCAGCTGGATTCAATGTGGATAAACTATTAAAGGGAAAAGAAAGAATTGAAGAAGAGATAGAAGATTTAAAAATATTAATCAAAAAACAAACTAAAATTTTACTGATCTCTCACCAGGGCTCATACAAAAAAAAAAATACTATTCATTTAAATTTTTTGATTAACTATCTTCAAAAAAGATTAAATACTAAAATTATTTATTTAAAAAAAAAAACTATACCTAATAAAAAAAAAATATTAGAACTATTGAAACTGACGCAAATAATTTTTTTACCCAATATAAGATTTTTCAAGGGAGAAGAATTAAACTCAAAATCTTTAGCTAAAACTTTATCAAAGTTAACAGACTATGTTATTGTTGGAGGGTTTTCAAAAGCCCATAGAATGAATTCATCTAATAATGCAATTTTAAAATATAGGCCTGCCTATCTTTCTAACGGAATATTTAGAGAAATTAAAAAACTAAAACCATGGTTAAAACCAAAAAAACACTCATTATGCATTTTGGGTGGTGTAAAAAAGGAAAAAATCACAATGGGTTTAAATTTTTTATCTAAAAGCTATAATTACATTATTCCAGCAGGGTTAGTGCTTAATACAATACTAAAATCAACTGAACACAATATAGGTGGCTCAAAATGTCATGAAAAAAAAGAGTTGATACTTGCTAAAAAAATTTATCTTAAATACAAGGGTAAGTTTCTTATGCCAGAAAAATTCACTGTTTGTAATAAAAATGACTATAATAAATGTAGAAAAATTGAATTAAAAGATATAAAAAAAAATGAAATAATAGTTGGATTTAATTTAACTCAAAAAATGCATATAATTTTAAAAAAATGTATCTTAAAAAATAGCCAAATTATATTGGCAGGAACACCATCTTTAATTAGTAAAAGCTTTAATGAACCATCTTTAGCTATACTAAAGTATATCAATAAAAATAAAAAAAATACACTTATGCTAGGAGGAGACACAGTTTCAGACTTACCTTTTAAAGGTCTTAAATCTTCTGGAGGAGGATCGTCATTATTTTTTTTATCAAATAAAGTTTTGCCTGTTTTAGAAAATCTATATAAAAATCAAAAAAGATTTAATGTTATTTAATTTTAATTCACCAACAGATATTTTTTTTGGATCTGGATCTTTCAGAAAAACTTCAGAAATCACAAATAAATTAGGAAAAAATCCAATGATTGTTTGTGGAAGAACCTCTATGCGTAAGTTTAAATTTTTGGATATACTAATTAAAAATTTTAAAGAAGATAAAAAGAAAGTATTAATTTATGACAACATCTCACCCGATGCGAAATCAAGTGAAATTAATGATGCAATCTCCATAATTAAAAAAAGAAAAATTGATTTTGTTATTGGTTTTGGAGGTGGAAGCGCAATTGATGCTGCAAAAGCTATAGCAGTTGGAATTAACTTTAAAAATGTAGAAGAGATTATAGGAAAGAATGTGGCTGATCATTTAAAGTGTTTACCAATAGTTGCAATACCTACGACAGCTGGTACAGGCTCAGAAGTTTCAAAAGGTTCAATTATTACAGACATAAAAAAAAATTTTAAATCTGGAATAAGAGGAAATAATTTATTTCCCAAAATTGCAATAATTGACCCCATCTTTAGCTTAACTATGCCTGATGATCTTTTAGCTGAAACAGGATTTGATGCTTTCACACACTTATTCGAGTCCTATCTTGCTAAAAAAAGCAATCCAATTACAGAAAATTTTTCTGAAATCGGATTATCAATCATCATGAAATACCTCCCTATATCATTAAAAGAAAAAAAAAATTTGATAGCTAAAGAAAAAGTTTGTTTAGCAGCACTTATGGGTGGTATTAATGTAGCTAATGCAAGCTCATGTTTGCCACATAGACTACAACAAGCCATGGGATCAATTCAAGAAATTAAACACCCACATGCAAGAGGTCTAGCCTGTATTTACCCATCGTGGCTTGAGGAGGAATATAAATTCAGTAAAAAAAAAATTGAAAATATAAAAAAAAAAATTGGTATCAAGAGTCCAAAATATAGCTTTATAAATGATTTCATGAATAAGATTAAAGTAAAAAGCAAATTATCTGAATATGGGGTGTTAGAGGAACATATCCCAGTATTCTTAAAAAATATATCTGGTAATGTAAAAAACGATCCAATAAAAAATATAAACAACAAACTAATTAAGAAGATTTATTTTAAATCTTTATAAGATACTAGAATGAAAAAATTAAACGTAGCCGTTGTGGGTGCAAGTGGTTTTACGGGAAGTGAAATATGCAGATTATTATTACAGCATAAGAATGTAAAAAAAATTTACCCAGTATCAAGAGAGAGAAAAAAATTTTCAAGAACCCATCCTAATTTACTAGCTGCAGATCTAAGCTATATTACAATTAGAGAGCTCTATAAAATTTCAAAAAATTTGGATTGTATATTTTTATGCACAAAATCTAATGACTCATATGATTTAACAGTAAAACTATTAAAGGAAAATATTAAAATTATTGACTTAAGTGGTGCATTCCGTTTTGAAGATATAAAAAAATATAAAAAAGCATACGGCAGTGTAAAAATGAATAATTTTTTGATAAAAAAAAAAATTGCCTATGGAATCACAGAACTTAACAGGAAAAATATTTTAAATGCTGACATTATTGCTAATCCAGGTTGTTATGCAATTACCGCATTACTATCTTTAGCTCCAATAATTAAAAAAGATTTTTTAGACATCAAACAACCTATAAGTATAAATGCAATTAATGGAACAACGGGAGCGGGGAATAGTCCAAAAATTGATGTGACACACGCCAACGCCACAGAAAATATCCTAACATATAATGCCGAGGGCCATAGGCATGCGCCAGAAGTAGAAGATAAGCTACAGAGTCTTTTTAATAAAAATTTTTTAATTGATTTAAATACAGCTCATGGCAACTTTAGAAGAGGAATATATTTAAGGATTAATATAAATATAAAAAAAAAATATATTAATAAAGTTAATAGAGACCTATTAATTAAAATTTTTAAAAATTTTTATGATAAAAAAAATAAAAATAACCAATTTATACAAATATTAGATTGTAAAAAAAAACTAAAAAAAAATGATAAGGAGTACAATCTATACCCATCCGTAGTTAATGTTGTAGGCTCTAATAATTGCTTAATAGGACTTGATTATGATAGGGACCTAGGCATTATGAGAATTATTGCCACAACTGACAATCTAATTAAAGGTGCGGCAGGATCAGCAATTCAAAATATGAATATTATTTTTGGATGTGAAGAATGTGAGTCCCTACCAAAATATGGAATATTTTAAAAAAAAAATTATAATTGTCAGCCCAGTCCATCAACATTTAGTCTCCGAGTTAAAGAGATTGAGGTATGATGTAGAGTACTTCCCATCAATAAAATATAAAGACCTTGAAAAAAAAATTCCTTCAAAAGAATTGCTAATATTAAGAAGTGGAATTGTGATAGATAAAAATATAATAAATAAAGGTAAAAAACTTAAGTATATCTTAAGAGCTGGCTCTGGATTGGATAATATTGATATTAAGACTGCAAAAAAAAAAAATATCCAAGTATTTAACATGCCAAATTTAAATGCAATATCTGTAGCAGAGTTTGCTTTTGGACTCATAATATCTACGGCAAGGAATATAGTAAAAGCAGATAAGGAATTAAGGAGAAATATCTGGAATAAGCCAAATCATTCTGGATTTGAATTGAAAGACAAAACTCTTGGAATTATAGGTCTAGGAAACATAGGAACAAAAATAGCCAAAATTGCGAAAGGGTTTTCAATGAATGTCATAGCAAATGTAAAAAATAAGTCTAAAAAAAGGAGCTTATCTTTAAAGTTAGTGTCGTTAAATAATTTATTGACAAATTCTGACTATATTACATTTAATGTACCCCTTAATAAAGATACGAAAGACCTACTTAATAATAAAAATTGTAAATTATTAAAAAAAAACTCAATATTAATAAACTTATCAAGAGGAGGCGTTGTGAATGAAATAGTTTTATACAGACTGTTAAAAGATAATTTAATATTTGGAGCAGCAACAGATGTTTTTCTTCATGAGAAAAAAAATAACAAACTCTTTGAATTGGAGAATATTATTGTAACACCGCATATTGGGGCGATGACACATGATGCACAAAAAAATATTGCAAAAGAAGTAATTAAAAAAGTTGTTAGATTAAACTTTTAACCTCATCTTTATTTTTTTAATAATCTGATCAGTTAGTTGGTTAATTGAAGTATCAAAATTATTTATAACCTTAATATCTAGTTTTTTTGAATAATCATGAAGTTTAAATATATTTCTTAGATCATCATCATTGACAAGATTTATTGGACTCATATTTTTTTTTGGATTAGGCACATAGTCTAAAGTGTTTTGAGGTATTACTTTTTTAACATACTTTATATTTTGTATGATTATTTTTCTTCTTTCATAGCTAATATGAGGAATGATTTATATGACGTGGTTGCTTCATCTGTTAAAAGATCAACTATTACTTCACCATACTTATTTGCTGTTTTTAATATATTAATAAGTCCCTCATGAATGATGTCTACTGACAAGCCAACATAAACTTTTTTTATTCTTCATATTATAATCATGCCTCTTAAGGGTAACTTAACTTATAAGATTATTTAACAATTTTTTTACTAATATATTAATATATATTTCTTATAGTGTAATATGAAAAAATATTAAATAAAGAAAAACACATAATTATGAAGATTTATTCAAAACAGAGTAAATCTTGTAAATATTTAAGGAAGATATACTTATAATATTCATTCATATTAAAAAATGAAAAATAACAAAACATCAAAAGTAAGAACTAGAACAAAATTAGAACTGGAAGAAAGAAAAAAAAATTTCTTAAAAATTGTAGACATTCTAAATAAAAGAAAAATAGTTTTTTTTTTACTAGGAGGCGTGTTACTGGGAGCTAGAAGAGAGAAGAATTTTATTAAATGGGATTGGGATATTGAAATAAGCTTATTTTCTGAAGATTTAATTAAAAATTATGAAATTTTAATGAAAGAATTTAAAAAACAAGGATATAAAATAATCAATCACAACAAAACAAGCTTTACACCAAAAATTGCATTTATGGTAAAGAGAGACAAATCAACATTTTACTCATTAATTGGCTGGAAATATAATTCATTTAATAAATCATTTACGAGAAATAAACTGAAGATACCTGAGGACTTCCTTAGAAAATTTTCTAAAATAGATTTTTTAAATAAAAAATTTAATTGCCCATCACCAATTGATGGTTATTTAGAGCATCAGTATGGCAATTGGAAAACTCCATTAATATCAGATAATAAAGCAGAATATCTTAATAATCACTTTTATACTAGTTCAAATGACTTTTTTTATTATATTAATGTAATATCAACTTATTTAAAAAAAATATTTACTTAAAAAATTCCTTGAATTTAAAAATTATAAATCAAATTAAATTATGAAAATTTCAATTATTGGCTTAGGTTTTGTTGGCTTACCTCTTTATATCTCGATTTTAGATAAGAGTAAATTTTTTTCTAGTGTTATTGGTTTAGAGGAAGACAGCAATAATGGAATAGTTAAAGTTAAAAAAATTTTAAAAACTAAAAAAAACTATTTTAATAACAGACAATTAGATCTTTTATTTAATAAAAATAAAAAAAAATTAAATATTTCAACTGATTATCAAAATGCGAGCAAATCTGATTTTATATTCATTTGCATACCTTTTCATATAGATAAAAAATTAAAAACAAATGAAAAAAGTTATTTTTTAACAATTAAAAAATATTATCTAGTAGCAAAAAAAAACAGTATAATTATTTTAAACTCAACTTTGCCACCAGGTTATACAAAAAGTTTAATAGCTAAATTTAAAAAACAAAATATATACAGAAAAGATGTAGGAATAGTTTTTTCACCCGAAAGAGTTGAGCCAGGTCTAAACTATCTAAAATCTATAGTAGATTCACCAAGAGTTTTTTCATCTAATAGCAATTATGTAATCAGTCAAAAAGTAAAAAAGTTATTTTCAATAATATTTAATACCAAAAAATTTAAACCAATTGAGCTTAAAAAATATGAAGAAGCTGAATTATGCAAGATATTAGAAAATAGCTATAGGGCAGCAAATATAGCTTTTATTGAAGAGTGGGGTGTTTTAGCTGAAAAACTTGAAATAAATATTTATTCAATTCTGAATGCAATAAGGCAAAGGAAAACGCATTCTAATATTATGAAACCCGGCTTAGGCGTTGGAGGTTACTGTTTAACAAAAGATCCATATTTTGCAAAATTTTCTTCATTAAACTATTTATCTAAAAACATTGAATTTCCTTTTATTGACCTTTCAATGAAAACTAATCTACGAATGCATTTACGATCCATATCAATGCTCAGGAGCATTTTAAAAAAATCTAAAATAGAAAAAATACTAATTATTGGAATTGCTTATACAAATAATGTTGATGATTTAAGAAATTCAAGAGGAATAGATTTATTAAAATTTATTAAAACTAAAAAAGTAGAAACACATATTTATGATGAAGCAGTAAAGCAAAAAAAGATACTAGGATCAATTGTTGTAAATAATTTATCAAAAATTAATAATTATGATTGTATAATTTTTGTTAATAAAAATTCTGCTATAAAAAAAATAAACTTTAAAAAAATAAAAAGGGATATAACTTTATTGGACTTAAATAATGTCCTAGACGAAAAAGAAATTGATATGCTTATTGATAAAACTAAAAATTTAACAGTTCTAGGAAGAGGTGATGTTTAAGTGAATATTTTGATAACAGGTGGTTCTGGCTTTATAGGACGAAATTTAGTTAAAGAATTATCTAAATTTAGTAGCAATAAAATATATGTTATAGATAAAGTTAAATTAGATATTAAAGCTAAAAATGTTTTTTTTTCTAAATGTAACCTACAAAATTATCAATCTTTAAAAAAGATAAATAGAAAATTTGATTATATTTTTCATCTAGCTGCAGATTTGGGAGTCAAAAAAGTAATAGAAAACCCTGTAGAAACATTAAAAAATAATTTAATAACAACAGAAAATGTCATTAAGGTTGCCAAGGAACAAAAAAAACTAAAACGAATTTTATTCTTTTCTACCAGTGAAGTTTATTCAGTTGTAAATAAGCTTGGTAAAATGGATGAAAATGACCAGTTGTTATTACCAGATTTACACCATCCAAGAAGCTCATATTGGCTTGCGAAGGTGTTAGGTGAGTTTTTATTTATAAGATCAAAAATACCTTTTACTATTTTTAGAATTTTTAATATTTATGGGCCTGACATGAAAAAAACTCATGTGATTCCCAGTGTATTTTACAAACTAATGTTTAAAAAAAAACCAACATTTGAAAATCCAAACCATTCAAGATGCTTTTTATTTATAGATGATGCAATTAAAATATTTAAAAATGCTATGAAAAAAAATTATAAAAATCAAATAGTTAATGTGGCAAATCCACATGAATCAATTAAAATTAAGAATTTAGTTTTAAAGATCCAGAGAATTTTGAAAGTGAAAAAAAATATATCATTTAAATCTATAAAAAATCAATCAATTGTTAAAAGAACGCCATCTATAAAAAAAATATCTTTTTTAGAGGGTAAAAAAATTCAATTTACTAAACTTGATGATGGTTTAGAATACTTAAAAAAATTCTATGAAAATCAAAAATAAGATAATTTCAAATATATCAGAACCATTTTTTGTTGCTGAAGCAGGAATAAATTACGATGGTAATTTCAAAAAATGCTTTGAATTAATTGATGCAGCTAAAAAAGCTGGAGCAGATGCTATTAAATTTCAAACTCATTTAGCTAAATACGAAATGATAGATACCAAAATTACTCTAGCACACTCAAAGAAAGAAACAGTCTTTGATTTAATGAAAAAATGTGAAATGACTTTAGATCAGCACATCCAATTAAAAAAATATTGTGATAAAAAAAAAATAATTTTTTTAAGCACTCCATTTTCAACACAAGCTGCTGACCTTTTAAAAAAAGTTAATGTGCCTGCTTTTAAGATTGGCTCAGGTGAGTGTAATAATTTTCCTTTAATTGAACACATTGCTAAAATGAAAAAACCTACCATCATTTCAACAGGAATGAATTCAATAACTTCAATAGATGCAACTTATAAATTTGCAAAAAAACTTAATAATCAAATTATTTTAATGCATTGTATTTCTATGTACCCAGCACCCTCCAATAAATCCATGTTGGATACGATAACCTTTTTTAAAAAAAGATTTAAATGTCCGGTTGGATTTAGTGATCATTCAGATGATATTAATCTGGCAATTGCTGCAGTTGCACTAGGTGCTAATATTATTGAAAAACATTTTACTGTATCAAAAAAATGGAGTGGTCCAGATATTGGACTTTCAATTACCCCTGATAAATTTGGCTTGATGGTTAAAGCATGTAAAGAGATTTTCTCTGCCAAAGGAATAAGAGATAAGGTTTTAAAAGAGGAAAAGCCAGTAACAAAATTTGCCTTTGCCTCTGTCGTAACAATCAAAACAATTAAAAAAAATGAGAAATTTACCAAAAAAAATATATGGGTAAAAAGGCCTGGGACTGGAAAAATACCAGCAAAGGATCTTAATAAGATATTTAATAAAAGATCAAATAAAACACTATTAGAAAATTGTCAGCTGAAATATTCTGACATTAAAAAATGAAAAAAATAGTTTTTTTTTCAGGAAGTAGAGCAGAATACAATATTCAATTCCCTCTACTAAAATTATTTCAAAATAATAAAAATTATAAGTTTTATTTTGTTGTTGCTGGTTCTCACACATCAAATGTAGTTGGTGATACTTTTAAAGAAATTAAAAAAGACAAGATTAAAGTTACTCATAAAATTAATTTAAATTTAAAATCTGAAAATAATTTGAATCTCAATAATTATTCGATAGAACTTCAAAGCAAAGTAACTAGCATTCTTAAAAAAATTAAACCTGATTGTGTACTTTTAACTTCTGATCGATTTGAAACGCTATCAGTCGCACTAGTATCACATTTTATGAAAATTCCTATTATACACTTAGAGGGTGGAGACGTAACAGAAGGAGGAACATTAGATGATAACTCTAGACACGCAATAACAAAATTATCATCTCTGCACCTCGTAACTAATGAAGATTCAAAAAAAAGAGTAAATAAATTAGGTGAAGAAAATAGAAGAATTATAGATATTGGTTTTCCACCATTAAACATAATTGATAAAAAAAAATTATTTAATAAGTACGATATAGAAAAAATGTTTCAAGTTAACAAAGAAGAAAAAGTAATTTTATTTACATATCATCCTGTACCCAATGAAATTGATAAAATTAAATTAATTTTTAGATCATTAAAAAGTTTACAAAGTAAATATATAAAAATTATAATAACATATCCAAATTTTGATCCTGGGTACAAATATGTGATTAAAGAGATAAAAAAACTTAAAAAAGAAAATATTGTAGTAGTTCAAAATTTAGGAAGAAAAATGTATTTTAGTATTTTAAATTATTTAGGCACCTATAATAAAGGAATTTGCATGGGAAATTCTTCTAGTGGTATTAAAGAGACTTTATTTTTTAACTGTAAAACTATAAATTTAGGTATCAGACAAAAATCAAGACTTAAAACAAAGAATATTTTTGACTGTGAGTTGAAAGTAGAAAATATTATCAAAAAAACTAAAAAAATACTTAGACTAAAGACTGACTTTAAAAACATACTTAATCCATACTATTCTAAGAAAAAATTTAACAATTTAGATAAAAAAGTTTTAAAACTTTTGCAATTAAAAGATTTAAATAGAAAAAAAATTACTTATTAGTAATTTAAATTATTTATCTCTTTAATATTTTAATATTAAAAGCATCAGAGAGAGAGAGTTATTATTTTTTTTTAAAAATTACTTGAAATTTATAGCCTAGAAGTAAAGCATGTAATTTTTTTTCATCAATTAAGTTAAATAGTTTCTTATTTCTTGCATCACCTAAGTAAGGATCTTCAAAATTTAAATAGTTTTGAATAATTGGTATTTCAGAAAAAACAGTTCTTAACCCAACTATTTTGAATCCATTTTTTTTAGCAATCAAATTTATTGATTTAAGGGAAAATAAGTTCACATGTTCTATTCCATTAAAGCAATTTGATCTTTCATGCATAATTGAGTTTGCTAAAGAATTTGCATTAGGGGTCTGAAAAAAGAATATTCCACCTTTATTTAGCATTTTTGATATTTTATTTAATAATTTATGGGTGTCTTTTATATGCTCAATTACATCCCACATCGTGATTGCATCAAATTTAATCTTTTCTTTGAATTCTAGGATAGAGCATCTATAGATTTTATGTTTTTTTTCGGCAATAGTTGCTTCTTTATCATTTAACTCTAAACCATAGCTTTTAATTTTCTTTCTCTGAGATACATCTAGTGAAAGACCATTTGAGCAACCAACATCTAGTAGTGACTTAATTTTTTTTTTTTTAAGTATATATTTGATGCCATCATCAAACATTTTTATATAAAAATCTTTTTCATTTAGGGTAACTTGTGACTGGTTATCTATATTATTTTTATAAAAATTATCTAACTCCTTGTCTTTAAATACTGGATTTAAATATATCAGTTGACATTTTTTACACACCCTGTGAGTTCCACCACCTTTGATGAATAACACATTTTTATTTTTAGTTTTACATACTGGACAATCTCTATTTTCAAGTAATTTCTTTTTAATCTTAGGACCGTCCATAAATTTTTTTCTATATTTTTCTCCTTGTTTAAATCCAAACTGTCTTTTTTTATGAAGTTGTTTAGCTCCAAGTTTTAACGATGCATCAAATTTCATTTTTATTCGTATTATTGTTAATCTTAAGATTTTTTTTAGGAAGATAACTTCTTTGCCATCTGATAATCATTTAAAGTATCAATGTCAATATTCATTAAATTATCTTCAATTTCAATATAATTCATTTTTTTTGAATAAAAACTTTTATTTTTAATTAATGTTGTTTTTTTTATTAAATAAAAAGAACCACTTGGAATAAATACATTAACATCATTTACATTATTTGAAAAATTAGTCATATATTTATTGGTTTTCATCAAAATTTTATCCCCAGTGAGACCAATTTTTTTTACAGAAATTAGTGGAATTTTAGAATTTTTTTTAAATTTTTTTAATGCTTTTTTAAAATCGTTCTTCGATCTGAAAGGGCTAGTTGGTTGAAATAATGCAACAACATCAATTTCACTAAATTTATTTTCAAACCATTTGATAGCATGATTTGAAGCATCAAATGATGAACTCTTATCAAGGGAAAGGTTTTTTGGCCTTAACCAAGGAGTATTCACCTCAAGTTTATTTGCAATTTTTTTCATTTTTTCTGAATCTGTTGAAAAAATTATATGATTTAAAGGAGCAATTTTTTTTACAAAATTTATGGTTAACTCAATTAATGTTTTATTATTAATTTTTAATAAATTTTTATTTTTTAATCTTTTAGAACCTTTTCTTGCAAGAATGATATAAAGAATTTTCATTAACTTTTTTTTGATTTAGCCTTAATAAAATCTTCTTTAAGACCAATATCTATCCAGTCTTCATGTGCAGGGTAAATTATTATTTTTTTTTTATTTTTTTTTAGACTATGAAATAATTCTGTCATATCAAATTTTTTATCAGGTATAAATTTTAAAGCTTTAGGATTTAAAATATAGATTCCTGTATTAATATTCATTTTTTGAGTTGGTTTTTCAATTATACTTTCAATAACAATTCCTTTAGATTTAATTATTCCATAGGGGTTAGTTTGCTTAATTTGTTTAACAACCATAGTCGCCATTGCTTTATTTTTATTATGAAAATCTATTAAATCTGAAAAATTTATATTGGATATTACATCTCCATTTACAACAACAATAGGTAATTTATTTTTTTTATTAATTAATCTTAATGAACCTGCAGTCCCCAACGGCTTTTTTTCAATAAGATATTTTATATCAATGTTAATGTTTTTTCCATTTTTAAAGTATTTAATTATTTTTTCTTTTTTAAAAAAAATGGACATATAAAAATTTTTGAATCCAAAATTTTTAGCATTTAAAATTATATGTTCTAAAATTGGTCGATTTCCAATTTTTAACATTGGTTTAGGAGTATTTTTTGTTAATGGCCAAAGTCTTTTTCCTAAACCACCAGCTAAAATAAAAAAGATATTCTTTTTTTTTGAGATTATCTTTTCATTCCAAAAATGTAATTTTAATATTTTTTTATTCCTATCTATTTCTGGAATCTGTAATATAGAATTTGTTTTCATTAGAGTGTTAACCTTAGAAAAATGCGAGTTTTTACTTACTGTGATTGGTTTATTATTCATCACTTTTGCTAACTTAAAGTCTAGAGATTTTCCAGCAGCAAGAAATCTTCTAATGTCGCCATCAGTTACAGTGCCGTGTAATGTTTGTTTTTTATCCACAATTAAAACAATTTGTGATTTGAATTTAACAAGTGTATCTATTGCATCTTTAATTGTATTGTGCCTTGTGAGTGAAATTGACTTTAAGTTCATTTTTAAAATAGATTAATTAACGTATTGTTATATCTTAAATAAAGAATATTATTGATTAGAATGATAAAGTAAACTGTCTATTTTTTGATTAAAAATATCACAAGTATTACATTCTTTGTAAAATTTTTTACTTTTATTTTTTATATAGATATTTGAAAAGTGATACCAAAATTTTGAGTTAAAGATGTTGGGATTTCTTTGAATTTTACACTGAAATCCAATTAAAATGTCTTCCCAAGGTTGTTTATTTTTAATTGTATTTATAAAACTTTCTTTTCTTATCTTAATATAAAGAATCCTGTTATTATTTATTAAACTATTTTCTATACTAGAATCAATTTTAGAATGTTTTGTAAATTTAATTTTTTTGTTGTTAAAATCCACTCTAAAGTTCAGATAATTTTTTTTGAAGTTATCATTTGTTAAAGTTACTATTAAGATAAGGTTGTCTTTAAAATTTGAATTTATGAAATAATTTTTAATAAAAGTTTCATCTATCTTACTATTCATTTTCTTAAATGTTTTTAAATATTCCAAATTAGTTCTATCTTTGAAGTATTTTTTTGTTTTTTTTATCTTTTTTGTTAAATCTTCATTCGTAAATTCAAAAACTTTAAACTTATTATTATCTAATAAACTAATTTTCTTTTTACTTAGTATTTTTTTATATTCACTATATTCAATTTTCTTATTATATTTTTTAATAAAAGCATCTCTTTGAAGTTTTTCTTCAAATGAGCCAGCATAAGGTAGAAAGTATTTGGCATTTGTCTGCAAAAGATTTTTAATCTTAATTGTTTTAAGAAAAGAGTTTTTTTTTTTAGTTATCTCAATTTTTTCATTAAGAGTATAATTTTCAAACATCAAAGGATAGCCTGAAGCTCCGCCAGCAAAAGAAGAGCCATACAAAGATACTTTTGGTAATTTTTGAAAATTTATAGAATTAGAATCAACATCTAGTAGAGAGGAAAAGCTGCCATTTGAAAAATAAATTCCACTATCCAATCTAAAGTCACCAGATTTGAGCATAGTAATTATCAAATTACTTTCTTTAAAATTATATTGTCTATTAAAATCAAAAAATAAAATATTTTTAAATCCCAAATCATTAAGAAGTCCTCCCATTGAGTCTTCTTGAAACCTGGGAACAATAATATTTATTTCTTTTGATATTTTGCTAAGTGTATGAGAATTAAGATGATCAGGATGATTGTGACTTAAGTAAATAAAATCACAAGAATTTACTTCTTTTAACCAGTCAGATTCTGTTTTATTTTTTAACCACCACCCATTATTAAAAGCAGGTCCTATTGCCCATGGATCTGTGGCAAACTTAAAATTTTTCCCTTGTACAATAAGAAATGCGTGGTTAAAAAATTTAACAATAGTTTTATTATTGAAATCCGAATTAATTTTAGAAATTATTGGAAATGAAAAATCAATGTTAAAAGAAATTTTATTTTTCTTGATTTGAAAAAATAATTCCTTTTTTTTAACTTTATTATCGTAATGACCTGTAGATGGATCAAATGCCCATCCGTGAACGGGACATGTTGCTTTATTTTCTCCAATTTTTTGTAACAATTTACCACCTGCATGATCACAGCTTCTATCAAATACTTTAATTTTTGATTTTTTTTTATATATAAAAAATTCAGAATAAAAATTCAAACCATCTGAAATTTCATCAAGACCTATAGTGAACTTTTTGCTTCTAAATGAGCTTTTAAGATAGCCAAGATCATTAAAGAAATTTTTGATCATCGTATTATTTTATTTTTATTCAATATATTAAATTAATTGACTAGAATAATTTAATATCATAGAAATTTTAAATCCAACACAAATTAATATAATCTTTAAAAAATAATATCATTTTAGACTTTTTTAAAATAAAAACTCCAAGAGCGAAGAAAATATTTTTATTTATGAGAACGGCCAAATTACCTAAAAAAAACATTTTTTTAATTGCTGATAGGGGTAGATCTGATGTAGCTTTGAGACTCGGTTTTTTATCAACAATTATATCCCAAAAAAAAAACTTTGAACCATTAGTCTTATTCAGCTCCAAACAAACACATGAAGCGAAAAAAATTTTCAAAAAATTCAAAATATTTAATACTAAAAAAGTTGAATTAAATCTAAAATATTATTTTTTATATATTTTAATTTCTTTGAAATTTATTGAGTCTTTTATTAAAATTGCTGTTAAGGGCTTTGATTGGTTTGTTGAAAGTTATAAAATAAATGAAATAAGACTTGGTGACTTAATTTATGACAAATATATAAGAAATGATTTAAGTTATATAAAACCAAGCTTGTTAGATACTAAATTTATTTTTTTATTATTAAAATCAATTTATCAATATTATGTTATTGAAAATATTTTTGTAACTAATACAGTAAAATTTTCATTAATTGGATCTTTATCATATATTTCTACATCTAATTTAATTTTAAGAATATCTCAAAAAAAGAAAATTCCAACAGCTTATGTTTCTGCTGATGGGTATAAAATTTATAGAAAAAATACTCCTTTAGGTGATCCCATCATAGACGAAATTGAAAGATCATTAAAAAAATATAAATTTAGTATTTTAAAGAAAGAATCTGAAAAATATTTTAATCAAAGAATAAAAGGTAAAATAAATAAAAAACACTACGATCCAAAATTATTTTTTCAACATGATGAGCAGAATTGGGCCAAAAGCGTAAGTAGCAATAATAAATTTTTAGATAATTTAAAATTATTAAAAAAAAATTATTCTAAAGTTATTCTTTTTGCACCACATGCATTTAGTGAATGTAATCACTTATTTGGCGATTTAATATTTAGAGATTTTTACCAACACTCAATAGAAACCTTACAATTTGCAGGAGAACAAAAAAAAACTTTATGGCTTTATAAAATTCACCCTTTTAGCCAAATTAAATATGGAGAATATAATTCATCAGTAGAAAGTTTTAAAAAATATTCACAAAAGAATATTTTACTTGTACCAATGAATATTAAAACAAAAGATTTATTTCCCCATATTGATTTAGTTACGTCTTCTAGAGGAACAATATGCATTGAAGCTGCAACTTTTGGAATTAAAAGCCTCATGACAGCTAATATATTTTATGATAATTGGAAAATTTCTCATAGAGCAAAGAATAAAAATGATTACTTTCAACTTTTAAAGAATATTAAGTTAATTAAAAAACCTACGAATAAAACTATAACAATGGCTAAAATACTTTTATATTTAAGAAAAAAACTACAGTCTGGTTTTGAATATAATCTTGTTACACCTAGAAAGTTGGTTGATAAAAAAGAATTTTTTCAGATCCTTAATAAGGTTGATAACACAAACAATAGCAAGATATACTCAATATATTCAAATATTTTTAAAGATTTAGAAAGAAAAAATGATTAAAAAAAAATATAAAAACTTAATTATTGATGTAGATGGTGTAATGACAGATGGAAAATTTTACTATTCACACGATGGCAAAGTAATGAAGGCTTTTGGAGCAGATGATCATGATGCTCTGTCAATTTTAAAAAATTATATGAATATCATTTTTGTTACTGGTGATAAAAAGGGTTTTAAAATATCAAGAAAAAGAATTGTATCACATATGGGTTTTAAACTTCATTTAGTTAGTACCGTTAAAAGAATTGAATGGATTAAAAAAAATTATAAACTAAATGAATGTATTTACATTGGTGATGGTATCTTTGATTATTTAGTCATGGAAAAAATTGGTTATTCAATTACCCCAAACAATGCAAGCAATTTTACAAAAGATTATGCAAATTATAATTTAAAAAGATCGGGAGGAGATAGAGCGGTAGCAGAGGCATGCTTATATATTCTAAAAAAATTTTTTAAGATCAAAAATTTCTCAAAACTAAGTCTTAAAAATAAAAAAATGTCTGGCAGTTGGGCCATATGATTTCAGAAAAATTAAATAATTTTATTAATCAGAAAAAATGTACTTTGCTTTGTGCTGGTCCAATGTCAAAAAATTTTGTCGACACATGCATAGAATATTCCAACCAAAAAAATTTTCCTTTTATGCTAATTGCTAGTAGAAGACAAATAGATGCAGAGCAATTTGGAGGAGGGTATGTCAACAATTGGTCTACTGAGACATTTTCAAGATATGTAAAGAAAAAAAGTAAAAAAAAAATAATTCTCTGTAGAGACCACGGAGGACCGTATCAAGGTGCTCAGACATCAAACAAAGAAAGTTTAATTAAGGAAGAAATGCAAAATGCAAAAATTTCATTTAAAGCAGATATTGATAATAATTTTGAGATGATTCATTTAGATCCAAGTTTAAACTTAGGAAAAAATCCTTTTAAAAAATCAATAGATAGACTATTTGAACTTTATGATTATTGCTGGACTTATGCAAAAAAAACTGAAAAAAAAATAGCTTTTGAAATTGGTACAGAAGAACAAAATGGATCAACAAATTCACCAGAAGAATTAGAGTTGACTTTAGAACTTACTAAAAAATTCTGTCAAAAAAATAAAATAGATATGCCAACTTTTGTTGTTGTTCAATCTGGAACATTAGTGAAAGAAATGACAAATGTAGGAACTTTTGATTTACCATTTAGAATAGAAGATCAACTACCAGCAGAAATTTCTGTTCCTCAAATGATTAGAATTTGTGACAAGTATAAAGTCATGATGAAAGCTCATAATTGTGATTATTTATCAAATACAGCGTTACAATATCACCCTAGATTAGGAATACATGCGATAAATATAGCTCCAGAGTTTGGAGTGATAGAGAGCAAAAGTATTTGTGAGATTTTAAAAAATAACAATCTAAATAGTCTCTTGAATAATTTTTTAAATCTTAGTTATAATTCAAATAAATGGATTAAGTGGATGAAAAAAAATTCTAATGCAACAAGAAAAGAGAAATCATTAATATCTGGACATTATGTTTTTGCAACAGATGAATTTCAACATATCTATTCAGACGCAAAAAACTTTTTAAAAAAAAAGAAAATTAATTTAGATAAAATGATTAAGATAGAGCTTACAAAAAGTATAGATAGATATGTAAAAAATCTTGGTATTGAAAAGTAATATGAAAAAAATTGCGGTCTTAATATTGAATAGAAATTTACCAAAAATAACAGATCAACTCTACAAAATGATTAAAAAAAATAATAAAAAGCTTGTAGATATTTTTGTTATTGATGCTGGATCCCAACCAAGCAAAAAATCAAAATTTACAACCTGGAAAGCTAATACCAAAGATATTAAAAAAAAAGGCCTTAGATATGGTAGAGGAATGAATTTTGGATTACTACAGCTATGGAAAGAAAAAAAATTCGATAATTATGATGCTTTTTTGCTTTTAACGAATGACACAGAGTTTCCCAATCCTAAATTTGCAGGTAAATTAATGAGTATTTTAAAAAGACATAAAAAAATAGGAATTTTATCACCATGCTCAAAAAGCTGGGGAGAAAAAATTTATTTGAAAAAAGAAAAAACCAAGTACTTTTGGTTTATACACAATAGCTGTTATCTTTTAAGAAAAGAGTTTGTTAAAGATATTATTAATTTAAAAAACCCTAATTATTTAAATTTTCTTTTTGATGGCACTAATTTTAGAGGTTATGGAGTGGAATCAGAATTAATTGCTAAAGCCTACTTGAATGGTTGGAGTGCAGCTATAACATCAGAAGTATGGGCCGAAGAAAACGAGTCTTATTTAAAAAATTTTTCTAAAGAAATTAGAACAGAAAATTTTTCTAAAAATTTGAATTTATATATAAAAGAAGGTCTAGAATGGATGAAAAATAAATATGGATTTAATAATAAGTGGCAAATGCAATTTCATGTAAAAATGTACTATGATAAATTTTTTGAGTATAATCCAGAACTTAATAAATATAAAATATGAAAATTCATAATTATGGTGGAAATCTATTAAACAATAATTATAAATTTAATAAAAACATCACCCTAAGTGACACAAAATATAAGTATTATTTTTATATAATAAAAAAAGATGAAACTATCAGTATCAATTTAAACTATTATAGCATTTATATTTTAAGAAAAAATAACAGTGCAAAATTAAAAGTTAATAATAAACAAATTAATATTAAAAAAGATGATTGTATTAATTTTTATAATTACTCAAAAAACGATGTACATTCTGTAGGTGGTACTATCACTGTATTAGTTTCAGGTGTTAAGAAGAGAACACAAGAAAAAACACAATATGAAGTAATAAAAAAATCAAAAATTTATACAGTTCAAAAACCCTGGGGAAATGAGAAATGGATTAATGGTAGGGGCAAATTTTATGCATTTAAAAAAATTTATCTAAAAAAAAATTTTAAAACAAGTTTGCAATATCATAACTATAAGATGGAAACTAATTTATTGTTTAATGGAAAAGCAAACTTAGTTTATAAAAAAAATAAAAAAGTTGATAACAAATTTGTTCAAAAAAGTGACTTAGGCATAAAAAAAATCAATTCGATATCTTCTGTATTTGTAACACCCAAGGTACTTCATCGAATTCATGCTTTGTCAAATATTATTCTATTTGAAACCTCAACACCGCACCTTGATGACGTTATAAGAGTTTCAGATGATCTGAATAGAGTTAATGGGCTAATTAAATCAGAGCATAAAATCAAAAGAAGTAAGTAATTTATGAAAATTGCTTTATGTCTCCACGGACTTGTTGGTAGCCAAGAAGTAAAATATGGAAGTGTACATAAGAATGAAAATATAGACCCTAAGATTCCGTATGAGTATTACAAAAAAAATATTTTAGATTTATATAAAGGAAAAATTGATATTTTTCTTCATAGTCAATCACATGATGCTAAAAATAAATTACTAAAATTATATAAGCCTAAATTACACAAGATAGAAAAAAAAAAAAATTTCAACTATTCTATAAATCACCCTCATCTTAAAAGATTAAAATTATTAAAATTAAAGATGTACATCGAGAAAATTTTTGGCATAAAAAATAGTGAAAAAAAATACAATTATTTAACAAAAAAAGCTTATGCAGCATATAGTCGTTGGTATAGTTTTAGAGAAGCTATAAAATTAAAAAAAAAGTATGAAATAAAAAAAAATTTTAAATATGACTTAGTGTTTATTACACGATATGACTTGATAATTAAAAAAAAGTTTTATTTACATAATTTTGACCAATCAAAATTAACAATATCGAACCATAATACTATACCAGGCCCGAGAAATAGTTATAAAACTAAACCACTAAAAAATGATAGGACTAGCAGAAAGGGGATTTCAGATTTATGGTTTGCATCTTCATCAATAAATATGGATAAATTTTCCTTGCTATTTAATAGGATAAAAGACTATCCAATAAGTAATCATTTTTCTTCTTATAATCATGCGCAACAAATTAATTTAGATTTAGATTTCAGATACTTTCGACATTTTGATTTTGAACTATTAAGAAGAATTAAAAAAAGCAAAGAATAAAACCAAATATTAATTAAAAGCTTTATTTTTATAAATAAATCAATTATTAACAACTCAATGATAATTAAGAAGCCAAATAATCTTTCAAATTTATCCAACAATAAATTATCTAATTTTATTTACGAAAATGTAAAAGATATGCAGAACCCCCAAATATTAGAATTTGGAGTAAGAGCAGGACATTCAACAAATTTTTTTTTAAATTTATGTAAAAAAAATAACGGCAAATGTTTTTCTGTAGATATGAATGATTATTCAAATTTGTTTAATGATGATAACTGGAAATTTATACACTCAAAAGATGATGATTTTAGTTTTATAAAAAACCAAATACCAAGTAAGTTTGATATTATATTTTTAGATACACTGCATGAGGCTAATCATGTTGAAAAAATTATATATAATTATTATGATATGCTAAAATCAGGTGGGTATTTCATAGTTGATGATATTTCTTGGATACCATATTTAAAGAACTCTTGGAGAGATAATTTTAACTTAGAAACTGAAAATAGAAAAACTTTTGAGTTGCTTGTAGATATTTTTTTAACAAATCAAGATAATATAAAATTAGATTTTTCTTTTACTGCAAGTGGGTTGGCTCAAATCAAAAAAATTACTGACAGTTCACTCAACAAAAAAAAGCATATCAATTCAAGAATTTACTCAATCAGACATTTTTTAAAAAATATTAAACGAGCTATTTTTAATAAGTGAAGGTTTGTATATTAACCGCTGGTATTGGGTCAAGAATGGGCGATATTTCCCAATCTTTAAATAAATCTATATTACCCACAAACAAAGGTGCTATTATTTCTGAAATATTTAGTTCATTTAAAAAAGATACAAAATTTGTAGTTGCAGTGGGTTACAAAAAAAAACAAGTTAAAGATTATATTGCTTTAGCACATCCAGATATGAAAAAAAATATATCATATGTTGATGTAGATAATTATAATAAAAAATATTCTGGCCCTGGGTATAGTTTATTCAAATGTAAAAAAAAATTGATGGAACCTTTTTATGCTATTTCATGTGATACACTTTTGCCAAATAACTTTAAAGCCAATATAAAGCAGAATCAAAATATATTATTTGGAAAAAAAATAGATAAAAATATTTCTAAAAATTATTGTAATTTTGAAATTAATAAAAAAATAATTAGTAAGATTTATGAAAAAAAAAAATATAAAAATAATAATTTTCGTTCATTTTCAGGGTTAATTTATATTTGCGATTACCAAATTTTTTGGAAAGACATGAAAAGTGTTATAAATGTAAAAAAAACACCTCAAATTTCTGATGGTTTAACTGAATTATTAAAAAATAATAAATTATTGTTTAGTAATATTAATTGGATAGATGTTGGAAAATTTCAAGACTATCAAAATTATATTAATCAAAAAAGTGGTTATGATTTTAGTAAAAAAAATGAAGCTATTTATATAATCAATAATCGTGTAATCAAATTTTTTGCAGATGATAAAATTGTCAATCAAAGATATAAGAAATCTAAACTAATTGACAATGTTTTTCCAATTCTAAAAAAAAGAAATAATTTTTATTATTATAACTTTGCAAAAGGATCAACTTTGTATGAAGTCAAAAACCAACCACTTATATTTAAAAAATTTTTAATTTGGGCGGAAAAAAACATATGGTTAAAAAAAAAGAAAGATAAAGACTTCTATCAAAACTGTAATAAATTTTATAAAATTAAAACTTACAGTCGATTAAAAAGTATTAAAAAAAAATATAATAATATTGATGAATTAAAAATAAATAATAAAAAAACTGAATCAATAAATAACATTTTAAAAAAAATTGATTGGCAAGAACTATCAAGGGGATTACCCTATTTTATACATGGTGATTTACAGTTTGATAATATTTTGCATACAAAAAAAGAAAATTTTCTCTTATTAGATTGGAGAGATTCTTTTGGCAAGTATATTGACAAAGGTGATATTTATTATGATTTAGCAAAACTTTTAGGTGGTATTTTAATAAATTATAAAAAGATTAAAGTGAATAAATTTCATTTTTTGAAAAAAGGAAAAAATATAAAATATAATATTATTGAAAAAGGTCCGAATTTAAGAGCTAATTTAAAAATATTAACTAACTTTATAAAAATAAAAAAACTAGATATAAATAAAATTTACACATTAACTGGTTTAATTTATCTAAATATGTCACCATTACATCACAGTCCATTTGATAAAATATTATTTGGACTGTCAAAGGAATTACTAATAGATAAAAATTACATTAAAAATCTATGTGTGAAATAAATAAAGATACAAAAATTTTTATTTCTTTATCATCTAATCCAAGTAATTTTGGAACTACCGTGTATAATAAACTTTTTAAAGAGTTTAAAATTAACGCAATCTATAAAAGTTTTAAAGTTAATGAAATTGCTGATTTAAAGAAAAATATTAATTTTCTTGATATTAAAGGAGCAAGTATATCGATGCCCTTTAAAGAGACGGTTATAAATCAATTAGATAGGTTAGACAAAATTTCAAAAAAACTACAAATTGTTAATACAATCAAAAATATCAAAGGTAAATTATATGGATATAACTCAGATTATTTAGCATTAAGAGAAATACTTTTAGATATCAAAAATATTAAAGATTATACTTTTATAGTTTCGGGATCCGGATCAATTGCCAAAACTATAATTTTTGCCTTGACTGAAATAAATGCAAAAAAAATATTTATAAAAGGTAGAAATAAAAAAAAGATTAAAGATCTTTCGAAAAAACTCGCATGCAGTGAATATCACCCAAATATAAACTTAAAAAATAACCTGATTTTCCTAATAAATTGTACACCTATAGGGATGATGGGTAAGAATTTTAAAAAACTTCCCTTTACAAAAAGTTTAATAAAACAATCATCTATAGTTATGGATTTAGTTAATTACCCATTTAATACTAAATTTACAAATTTTGCTAATAAGTAAAAAAAAAAGATAATAAGAGGGAATCTTATTAGCTTGTATCAAATAAAACACCAATTTGAAATTTACACAAATAAAGAATTAAAACTTCCTAAATTAAGAAGTATTTTTAAAAAATTGGGTAAAATCTAATTTCTACCCAGATCGTTTGTCGTAAATTTAATTAAACCATTTTTTAATTTTATTGGTTTAATTAAATTATCATGTAGTGTTA
>Ga0129324_10000582_pt1 | contig 26188 bp, 27 predicted proteins | sample CPBDNA_7_FD_96879 | JGI IMG/M metagenome (GOLD analysis project Ga0129324, IMG submission 96879) | Freshwater to marine salinity gradient microbial communities from Chesapeake Bay, USA - CPBay_Spr_15_0.2_DNA | ecosystem: Environmental > Aquatic > Marine > Coastal | place: USA: Chesapeake Bay...
CAAAATTATTGCAAAAAACAAAATATACTATTGTGGTTTGATGAGGTTATTACTGGAATGAGAGTTGATAAATTAGCTGTTTTTCAAAAGTATAATTTTAAACCAGATATTGTAACATTTGCAAAATGTTTTGGGGGTGGAATGCCAATTGGAATAACTGCATTTAATAAAAAAATAAGTATAAAAAAAAAATTCTTAAACAAGATGTTTTTTTTGGCGGTACATTTTCAGGAAATCCTCTATCAACTAAGGTAGGATATGAGACATTTAAATATTATTTAAAAAATCAAATAAAATTAAACAAAAAAATCAATATTTTAGCAAATAAATTAGAAAAAGAAGTTAACAATTTTTGTTTAGAGAATAATATTAAATTTAGACTTCAAAGATATGAGAGTATTATGCGACCAATTTTCACAAACATAAATGTATTAAATAAGATGGAAAGAGAAAAATATGATAAAAATTTTGTTAACTCTATAAAGTTTAAGAATTATTTGTTAGACCATAATATCTTTATATCGAGTAACTGTAGCTTCTTCATAAGTGCATGCCATAATTCTCAAAATATAACTAGCTTAATTAAAACAATTAAAAAATTTGCAATAGATAAATTAAATAATAATTCTAAGATTAATATTTCAATTCTTTAATTACTTGGGCTGGGTTGCCAGCTACCAATGTCATAGGTGGCACATTCTTCGTTACAACAGCCCCTGCAGCTACAATAGCTCCAGCTCCAATTTCAATGCCTTTTAAAATAATTACATTAACTCCTATCCACGCATCATCACAAATTATTGTTGGACGAATATCCACATTATCCCAATTTTTTTTTTTCAAAAACAAGTCTGGCAAATCATTTCTACGTAAATAGTGATTTATTGGATGTGAATTGTGATCAAATATACTAACATTCCATGCAATGTGAACATTGTCTCCTATCTTGATTTTGTTTGCACAACTTAATACTGAACCCCCCATAAATGTATTGTTTCCAATCTCTATAATTGCTCCATCTTTCTCAAATACTAATGATGATGCAACTAAGGATTTTTTACCTATATTTAATCTACAATTTATATTATTTTTTAGATCAAATGATCTAAAATTTACACTAGAATTTTCCCCTACTGAAATATTCATTTTTTTCTTTAGTTTAAAATAACTAAACTTATTCAATAAATTTCTTAAAATAGTTTTCATATTAAACATTATAACTTATCATTATTCTTTCAAAAAATATATTATTCGGTTATTAAATGAAAGTTATTAGCAAAATTAAAATCAAATTTGTTATAAAACAAAAATTATGAAATTTATTTCTCATCGAGGAAACCTAGATGGTCCAATAAAGGAATTTGAAAATCATCCTGATTATATTAACGAAGCCCTCAAAAAAGGATTTGATGTAGAAGTAGATGTAAGGTTTAAAAATGAAAATTTTTATCTGGGACACGATTTTCCAGCATACAAGATAAATAAAAAATTTTTAATGAATAGTAAATTGTGGTGCCATGCTAAAGATTTAGAGGCAGTGAATAAATTAAATAAAATTAAGTGTCATTTTTTTTGGCATCAAGAGGATGACGTAACTATTACTAGCAAAGGATATTTGTGGACATATCCTGGAAAAAAAATATTTAAAAAAAGTATTTGTGTTTTACCTGAAAAATCTAATTACAAAAAATTTGAATGTTATGGAATATGCTCTGATTATATTTTAAAGTATAAAAAAAACTTAAAAAATGATAAAAGGATTAATATTTGATTTAGATGGTGTTTTAGTAGATACAAAAGATCTACATTTTTTGGCCTTGAACGAAGCTTTAAAAAAAATTAAAATAAAAAATATCATCAGCTATAATGATCATGTAAATATTTACGATGGTCTACCAACATCTGAAAAGTTAAAATTATTAAATGAGAGAAAAATTATAAAAAAATCTCAATTTAAGGATATTATCAAACATAAACAAAAGTTAACAATACACCTTCTTAGAAAAAAAATTAAATACAATAAAAAAATTTATGATCTATTTTATAAGTTAAGTAAAAATTATAAGCTTGCTATTGCTACAAATGCTGTACGAGAAACAATGGAGTTATGTTTAAAACTTCTTAAAATTAAGAAATTTTGTAGTTATGCAATATGTAATAATGATTTAAATAATCCAAAACCTCATCCAGAAATTTATTTAAGATGTTTGATCAAACTCGGTTTAAAACCTAGCGAGACTATAATTATTGAGGACTCACACTACGGAAGGATATCTGCACAAGACTCTGGGTGTCATTTGATGCCAATAAAGAATTTGGATGATGTTACATTTAATAATATAAATAAGAATATAAAACTAAGATCTAATAATCTGTCAAATATACATATGAATAAATGGGATGATAAAGATATGAATATATTAATTCCTATGGCTGGCGCAGGAAAACGTTTTGTGGATGCTGGTTATGTTTTTCCAAAGCCAATTATTGAAATTCAAAACAAACCGATGATACAGTGGGTTATCGACAGCCTTAATATTAATGCAAATTATATATTTATTATTCAAAAGGAACACCAACAAAAATTTAATTTAAAAAGTGTGCTTAAAATATTAAAGCCAAATTGTAAAATAATTGACCTCGACGAAGTTACAGAAGGTGCTGCATGCACAACTTTGTTGGCTAAGAACTATATTGATAATGATAAACCACTGATGATAGCAAATTCAGATCAGTTTATAAAATGGAATAGTTCAAAATCACTTTATAACTATTATTCAAAAAAATATGACGGTGCAATATTAACATTTGAAGCTATTCATCCAAAGTGGTCATACGCAAAATGTGATGACAATAATATTGTATCAGAAGTTGCTGAAAAAAATGTTATCTCAAAAAATGCAACTGTCGGTGTATACTATTGGAAAAAGGGTTCAGATTATGTCAAATATGCTGAACAAATGATTGATAAAGACATAAGGGTAAATAATGAGTTTTATGTATGTCCAGTTTACAACGAAGCAATTCAGGATGGTAAAAAAGTTATTATTGATAAAGTAGAAGAAATGCACGGGTTAGGCACTCCCGATGACTTAAAAAATTTTATTCATTATTTAGAAAATAAATAAATTAGTCTTGTTTAATAAATAAAGTTTCTATAGTTGAAAAAGGATGATGACTATACCTTGGTAAATAATAACATTTGTAGTTTATATTTTTCATTCTATCTAATAATTTTTTTAATTTATTGGACCAAATGCTAAATTTTTCGTCTTCTATTTTATCATCTTCTGAATATTCAAACTCTACAACTATTTGTTTTGGAAATATTTTATCAATAATTAAATTATCCAAAACTTCGAAAGCTGCTCCCTCAATATCAAGTTTTAAAACGTCAATCTTCGAATGCTTATTTTGAGCCATTAAAGTCTTTAGTTTATAGCATTGCAATAAATCAAATGATTGGTTTTGAAAAAGGTTTGTAATTGAACCACCTGTATTATTCAGATTATTTTCCGATTGGTGAAAAAATTTAACCTTTTTATCTTCATTCCAAATTCCATATTCTTTAAAATAAATTAAATTTTTATCATATTTTTTTTTTTTCATGTAATTTACAGCTAATGATGTGGGGTCATAACAAAAAACTTTAGATTTAAATCTATTAGATAACATCTCCTCAAAAGAAATGCTTTCACCTACTCCAAAAGTATAAATTATTGAATTTTCATTTATAAAATCTTTGTGTAATAAATAATTTCCTATATTAACAATATTTATATCATCAAGAGTATGCAGTTCATTTTTTACAAAACTTTTAATTAATCTTCTTTTTTTAAGAAATAAATATTTAAATGGAAATTCACCAACGTGTTTTGGATTTATATTTTTATTTATATAACTTGCTAATGAAATTAATAATCCTTTAAAACCTCTTGTTGCAAATTTAAGTTTTAATCTATCAATCCAATATTTTTCAAATAGAAACATGATATTTAAATTATATAATTATTTAGTTTATTTTAAATGATTGTTATACTCTTTTATATTCAAAATTTAATCTTATGAAAGATCTAACTATTTTAATACATGGTCCATATTTTGAATTTAAAGAGTATAATTCAAATAGAAATATCAATATCTTAAAAAAAAATTTTCCGAACGCAAAAATATTGATCTCAACCTGGAAAAATCAAAATAAGTTTAAACCAGATACTAATGATAAAATAATCTATAATGAGGATCCAGGTGCAGTTAAAGATAACTACTCAGGATCTTCTACAAATGGATCTAATATTCTTAGACAGATTATTTCCGTAAAAAATGGTTTAGGTAAAGTAGATACAAAATTTACACTAAAAATTAGATCTGATTGTTATTTTGCATCAAATAAAATTTTAAAATTAGACTTGGAAAAGTATAAATATGTTAATAAATTTAAGATTTTTAAAAAAAGAATTATTACATCTTCAATTGGCTCATTAAATCAAAGAAATAGTAATATTTTATATAATTATTCAGATTGGTTTAATTTAGGTCTTACAAATGATCTTAAAAAAATATGGGGTAATGTAAAAATTGACAATGATGATATAAATTATTTTACTAGATATAGTTACAAAAAAAAAAATTTCTACGGTAAAGATTGGGATTTAAAATTTACAGCAGAACAATTTATATATTTTAAATCAATATCTAAACATGTTGAAAAAAAAATTCTTCATGCACACGATTTTTCAAAAAGTAAATTACTTGCAGCAGAAAATTATTTAGTTAATAATTATTTTCTGGTGGATCCTGACAGTATAGATTTTGTATTTCCAAAATATGATCCAAAAATAAATCATAATTTAAAAAGAAATGAAACAAACCTAAGAGGTAAAGAACTTATATATTTATCTTACAATCAAAATGATTGGTTAAGATTATATTGTAAATCAAAAAAATACTATCAATTTTTTATTAATTTAAATAAAAGCTATTTTTTAATCAAATTTAAAATAAAAAATTTATTTTATAAATATTTTAATTAAAATTAATCTGAAATTAAAAAATTAAAATCAAATTTTAATTTTTTTATTTTTTTTAAATGGTTTAAATATTCTTTTACAAATTTTTTAATTATATTTTCTTTATTTGGTGTAAAATAACAAAAAAATATTTTTTTTTAATATTCGACAACTATGCTGCGTAAATTTTTCTTAAAACCTTTTATTATTTAATATTTTTTTATAGCATATAAGTGATTTCCTAATTTGGTTTTATGATTACTTTTTAATTTTTTATTATTAACGTGGAAATTTAATACAACTTTATTAGTTAATTTTTAAATTTTAATCTATGACCACAACTTATTAATTTTTTAATTTTCTATAAATCATTTCAATTTTTCTAATTATATTAAATTTTAAAAGTTTATTTCTTAAGTAAATTTTATCTACTTTAAATATATTCTTGCTTAACCAACTATCATAATCCAAATCTGGTGTTTCTAATTTTGGTTGAAGTTTACCTATATCTAATTCATTAGTTTTAAGTTCATGAAACCACTCTTTATATTCTATTTTTGTATGTGTTGCATCTTCTACAAATCCTATGTTTGCAACAAGATGTTTTTTTGGAACTATACTAATTTTTTTTTTTGACCAATTTGAATATAACCATATGTAATCCCAAGCTCTGAATTTTTTTGAAAATTGAATATCAAAAATATTCGACCAATAAGACACAAATCTTTTATTATTAAGTATTTTATATAAATAGTCATTTTTTTTCATTTTAGGCCAATTTAACATACTTTCATCGTAGTCTTGTATTGAACGACTCCAAGTTGCATATCCCCAACAAAGATTGTAGTTGCTAAAAAAATAGCTTGATTCTTTTTTTGCCTTTTTATTTACAAATGAAGATCCGCAGATTTGGGAAATTTTATAATTGTCTCTATATCTTTTTAACATTTTAGTACAAAAGATAAAAAATGATTTATTAGGTACTGTGTCATCCTCTAATACAATGCCCTCTTTTTCCCTCTTAAAAAACCAATTTATAGCATCTCTGTATGAAATATATGCATTGACATGATTTTTTCTTTGCTTGATAAATATTTTGCAATTCCAATTGATATTCCTAACTATTTTTTTGACTTCTAAATTTTTTTTTATATCTGTTTTGTTCTTATTTGGCGGGATATTAATTGAAATATATATTTTTTTAGCTCTGATTTTCTTTAATTTTTCTACTACTTTAATTGTGGTTTTTGGTTTTATATAAACCATTAACAAAACTGGAGTTTTCATTTAAAATATTTTTGAGTTTCTTTTATTAATTTTTGATTTTCTATACAAAAAAATTTATCACTATAATAATTTCCAGTAAAATTAGATGTTTTTGATAAATATTTTAAATATTCTGATAGTTTATTTCCTTTAAAATTTTTTATGTTTTTAAAAAAAAAACTTTTATTAATTAACATATATCCTGCTTCAGCATAGTTGCTATCAATATCGTCTTGATAAATTAATTTATTTTTTTTTAATAAAATTGGTCTTTTTTTATTTTTTTTTTTCTTAACCACCGAAAATATAATTTTTGATGGATGTTTTTTTTTAGCTGTTAATACCTTGGTCAAACTAAAATTTTCTAAAAAATTATCACAATACATAAGCAAAAAATATGGTCCTTTTATAACATCTTTGGCTTTAACAATTCTTGTTAGTGTTTGCCAATTTGTTTTTCCTTTTATAGGAAATATATTTTTTTTATCTTGATAATGAGATATAATTTGTTCTTTTTTGTATCCTGTTAAAATTAAAAAATTATTAATTTTATTTTTTTTCAATTGTTTAATTATTATATCTAAAAAAATATTTCCGTTAATTTTGACTAAAGCTTTTGGAATATTTTTTCCTAAATTTCCAAGCCTTTGTCCTTTTCCACCAGCTAAAATTACAGCTTGTATTTTTTTTACTGATAGCATTGATGCTAAATTTTGTATTTAGACTTTAAAGCATCTTTTCTGAAATCTTTTACTGTATCTAAAGAATATTTATTAAGATTATAATTTAATAAATCAAATTTTTTAATTACATCACTTGTAACTGTAATTATATGACATTTAATATTATTTGCTTGATAAACATTATATAATTCTCTGGTACTTGCCCAAATTAACTCGGATTTTTTATTTTTTTTCATCAAAGACAATGCTTTTTTCATTGTTGTAATTGGATCTCTTCCTGTGTCTGCAATTCTACCAGCAAAAATTGAAATGCATGAGGAAACTTTTGGATTTAAATTTTTTAATACCTCTTTCACCTGTTTTATGGTCATGATTGCTGTTACATTTACTTTAATACCTCTATTGGTCAAAAATTTAATAACGCCAGCCGTTGATTTTTTTTTAGTATTTGTAATGGGTATCTTTACATAAACATTATTGCCCCATGAATTAATCACCAAACCTTGTTTTTTCATTTCATTTAAATCATCAGAAAAAACTTCAAATGAAATTGGTTTTTTTTTTATTCTATTTAAAATTTTTTTTGCAAAATCAGAATAATTTTTAATACCATTTTTTTTCATTAATGATGGATTGGTAGTTAAACCTTTGATATATGAAACTTTACTCAATTTTATCATTTCATCAAAGTTTGCACCATCTGCAAAAATTTTTGTATTTTTAAAAATATTTTTTTTCATATTATATTTTTAATTATCTTTTTCATTTTAGAAATACTAGTAAATTTATAATCATAATTTTCTGGTTTTAATTCATTATAATTATAATCAATAAAAATAGTTGTGCAACCAGCACTATTACCAGCTTGGATATCTTTATTTCTGTCTCCTACTAAAAAACTTTTTTTTAGATTAATATTCCATTTTTTCATTGCTTTTTTTAACATTCCTGGTTTTGGCTTTCTACAATCACAGTTGTCAATCTTATCGTGCATACATGTATAAATTTCATCAACTAAAAAATATTTCTTAATAACTAAATTTATTATTTTTAAGGAATATTTTGTTAACTTCCCTCTTTTTACATCTGGTTGATTGGTCACAACTATAATGATAAAATTTTTTTTCTTTAATTCCTTGATAAATGGTAAAAGTTCATGGTTTAATTTTAATTCATAAGGAAATCTTGGTGAATATGGTTTTTGTTTTTTAATAATTGACCTATTTAGAATTCCATCTCTATCAAAAAAAAAGGCTTTATTTTCTCTCAATAACACTCTCCCACTTTGTTTCAGTTTCTTTGAGATCGGGATGAGATACTAGCAAATGCCAAATGACAGCTTGATAAGCCTCTGAAAAAGGAGTTAGTAGTTTTTGATTTTTAACTGGTATTACAACTGAAATATCTGAATTTTTTGCTGCATAACCATTGGGTTTTCCCACAATAGATAATACGGCTGATTTTCTTTTTTTTGCAAATTTAATAGCTTTAATAAGATTAACACTTATATTATTTCTTAAATCTCCACCACCAACAGAAAATATAAATATCATATCTTTACTTGCTAATTTACTTGTTTTCAGCCACTCAATAAAAATTTCAGACCATCCTTCATCATTAGTTCTTGCTGTCAACTCAGAAACATTATCTGTTGGAGCATATGCTTCAATACCAATAATTTTTCTAAAATCATTTACAGCATGAGACGCATTTCCAGCACTTCCACCTACTCCTAAAAAAAAAATTCTTCCTCGATTTTTTTTACAAGATTTAATTTTTTTAACCATAATACTAATTTTTTTAGTATCTAGATTATTTGATATCCAAGATGACTCTGATAAATAGTTTTTTATAAATTTTTCCATTTCTAATTATATAATTCTTGTTACTCCGTTAAAATCAAAATTAAACCTTAATTCCTTAATTCCTTCTTTTAACATTGCACTTTTTAGTTTTTCTTTATCCGCTGCATAAAAAAGCAAAAAACCACCACCTCCAGCTCCTACTAGTTTACCTCCTAATGCACCATTATTTAAACCTAAATTGTAAAGAAATCTTATCCTGGGATTAATTGTTTCTGGTGATCTTTCGAATTTACATCTCCATTGTTCGTTTAGAATTTCTGCAAAATCGTTAAGTCTTCCACTTTCTAATAGTTTTTTACTTTTTATTCCAAGTTCTTTGTTAAACACTAAATTTTTAATTATTTCTTTATTTTTTTTTTTGGTTTGAGTGTTTTGTTTTTTTAAAATTAGGTCTGCACTTCGTGAAAACTTTGTAAAAAATAAACACAAATTATCTTCTAATTTTTCTAATATTGGCTTTGAAATCTTTAAAGGTTGAACAAATACTCCCTTTTTTGAAAATTTATATGAATTAATTCCACCAAATACTGAACTATATTGGTCTTGTTTACCCACATTCCTTTTCAAGTCTTCTATTTCTATTTGACAAGCTTTTTCTGCTAATTCGTTATGTCCTATTGATCGATTTTGAAAAGAATAAATTGCTTTAATTAATGCAACTGTAAAAGCACCAGACGATCCAACTCCTGTCCCCGCTGGTACATCTGCTGCTATTTGTATTTCTAATTTATCTTGATTTTTCATATACCTTTCAAAAACTTTTCGTATTATTGGATGTTTAATACTTTGGATTTTTTTCACTTTTTCATTATTTGAATACTTTAAAAAAAAATAATTCTTGAATGGTTCATACATGTTAATATAAATATATTTATCTATTGTTGCAGAAATTAGAAATCCTCCATTATCGTTATAAAAAGATGGTAAATCAGTTCCACCACCTCCAAAAGTAATTCTTAATGGACTTCTTATAAATATCATAATTATTATAGATTTAATTAAAGATAAGCATTTGTCTACTAGTTTAAAATCATTTTTGTAACAAGCTTTTAATTAATTTTCCATTTTTTAATAAAAAGATTTTATTACAATATTTTAAAGATGTGCCTTTGTGAGCGATATTTATTATTGTAATATTTCTATAATTTTTGAAAATACTATTAAGAATTCTCTTTTCTGTTTTAATATCTAATGCTGAGAAAGCTTCATCTAAAAACAAAATTTTTGGGTTACCATATAAAGCTCTAGCTAGACCAATCCTTTGTTTTTGACCACCAGATAAGTTAATTCCCCTATCTCCAATTATAGTATTAGTTTTACTTTTTAAATTTTGAACAAAATTTAATAGATCAACATCCTTTAAAATTTTTTTAAAATACTTGTATTTAAAATTTGAACTTCTGCCAAAAACTATGTTTTCTTTAATTGTATCGTTTATTAAGGTTGTGTTTTGTGAAACATAGCCAATGTTATTATGCCATGTATATTTACTAAAATTGATTTTTTTCCCATCAATCAAAATACTTCCGTCATCTGGATCAATAAGACCTGATATTAAATCAACTAAAGTACTTTTGCCAAGACCTGTTCCACCAATGATTCCTATTCTATCTTTAGAATTTATCACTAGATTAAGTTTTTTTAGGATCTTTTTTTTGGCTGTATAAGAAAAACTAATATTCCTAAGTTCTATATTTTCTCTGAAATTTATCTCTTGGAACTGAGTATTTAAATCTTTTCTAAATTCATGTTTAATTTCTCTATAAATCTCTTCAACTGATGGAACATGATATCTTAAAACTTGTTGTGACATTACAATTCTGTTAATAGATGGCATCAATCTAAAAGATGCAGCAGCAAATAATGCAAGTAAGGAGGTAATTTTACTAAATGGCATCTCTTGAAGAGTGAAAATAATTAAAAAAAATGAGAATACAGAAATTAATACCAATTCAATACCAAGTCTGGGTAAAGTTTGAAGTGTTAAAAATTTTTTAACAACCTTAGCAAAATTATTTAAAATATTTGCAAAATTATTTAAATAATAGTTTTGTAAGGAATAAGTTTTTATTTCCCGTATACTATAAAAAATTTCATTAGATTTTTTGATAATCTGCTCGTCAAATATAAATCTTTCATTTCCTAATTGACTAATCATTTTTTTTGTAAATTTTATATAAGTCAAAACAAAAACAATCAGTAAAAATATCACCGAAAACGAGAAGATACCAATTTGAGTGAATAGGAGTGTTACTATGCCAATAATGACTAATATTTCAATTACTAAATTTAACATGGGTGACACAACCCCAAATATTAAAGAACCACATTCGTCTTTGAGATTTCTTAATAATTCTGAGGAATTTCTTTTAAAGTAATTACTGTAAGGCATATGAATATATTGGGACATCAATAATTCAGAAATTTGTGCTTGGAGAAATGTTGTATATTTGTTTTGTTGGTAATTAAGAAATAAAACAAATATGGTTTTTATAATAAATACCATGCATAAAATTGAAACAACTAAATATATTTGATCAATATGATTTAAGTTTTGAATAAAATCTAGATTTGAGAAATTTTTTTCTAAAAAATTTTTATTTTCTAATACATTTAATACGGGTATTATCAAACCAATCGAAAAAACTTCCAATATCATACTGGTAAAAATTAATAATCCTAAAAAAGCTATTTTTTTTTTTCCAAATTTACCAATTATAAAAAAAACTTTTTTAAAATAATTATTTAATTCTTTAAATACCATTCGATAGTTAATACTTTACACATCTAAATTTTTTTGAGTCTATAAATTCAATTATTTTATTCTTTAAATCTTTTTCAACTTGACTGTTGAGTGATTTTAACCATTTGTTGTAAACCTCAGGACTTTGATAATTAATAAAATTATTGTTATCTTTAAGTTCATCAGAAAACAAATAAAAACTATTTAAATATCTCATAAAAAAATACTCTTTAATACATTCCCTATTGTAACTTATATTTAAATTATCAAAGTTATCTATCGCTTTATCATAGTCTTCGATACTATTTGCATGATAATTAAAATCATAAGCTATGTGTGGGTTTTTATTTGCTGCATTAATTACAGGTATTCCAAAATAAGCATATTCGAGACCAATTGTTCCATATACTGTTAAAACTAGATTAATACCTTCCGATATAAGTTGTCCATGTGTTATATCTTTATTAATCAATTGTAAATTTTTATATTTATTTAAAAAATAGTCTGATGTTTTTTTGTTTGAGTCATATTCCATTGGGTGAAACTTTATGTACCATTCATAATCAGAATTCTCACTTTTTTTTCCCAAAAAATCTATCCATTCATAGAAGTCATTGAAAATAAAATTACCATAAACATTAGGAGCATCAGAAAAATGATGCGCTGCAATTAAAATTTTCTTTTTATTATTTTTTGATAATACATTTTTATTATATTTTTTCTTTGCAAATGGGCTATCTGCTGGCAGAGCACTTACTTTGTTTTCTATAGTTTTTTTTCCATCAAATTTTTTTTTTAGTTCATCTGCTGCATAATCTATAAATCTTTTCTGAAGTTCTTTTGGATATTTTTTAAATTCTGTTTTATAATATTTCATATCAAAAATTGTTTGATTGTTTTCATCATGAGAAAAGATAAAAAAAGATCCAGCAGAAAAGGCTTTAATTTTTTTTTTTGTAGCAATTCTTAATACTATCCCAAATTCATAGACTGTATGGCTCAATACTATAGCTTTGACAATATTATCTTCGAAATATTGGGCCCAAAAGCAAAAAAGATCTATTACATCTGATAAATAATTTTTAAACGTTGTTGATTTGATGTCTATAGTTGGTAAGTTAAATTTTCTTAAGTATCCATCATAAATTAAATCACCAATTTTAACATCTTCAATTGAAATATTAAAAATATCCTTTTTTGAATTTATGCTATTAAAAATTACATTTTTTAAATTTTTTGTATTTTCATTATTAATTTTTTTAGGTGTAATATGATTTATTACACCAAAAGATTTATAAATATTTCTGTAAGAAAAATAGTAAAAATTTTTTATTAAGGATTTAATTTTTTCGTAAAAGTTGTTTTCAATTTTTCTATCATAAGAATGAATTTCAGATTTATATTTTTTAGCAAGTTCGTTAGTTAAATACGAATAGATTATGTGAGAATCACAAAGAGCATTATACTCAACTAATATCTTGCTTTGTTTGTCCTTATTTTTATTTATAAAAGTATTTTTGTTGTGATTTAAAAACTGACAAAAACACTTAATTGAACCTACACTTAAGTGTTTTAACATATTTATTTTTTATTTATTATAACAAAATAATGAGGCTGCATTAAGCATCCTGAAAACTGTTCATCACCAATAATTCTTGTTGCAAGTGGTCTTTTTTCTTTTGTAATACTTTCATTGATTTTTTTTTTGCTAAAAAAATTATCTTTTATCAATGTAATTTTTGCTTCAGGATAAATTTCTAATATTGTTTCTCTCAAGAAATCTTTTGATAAAATGTTGAAATATGAAAAAGCTCTTGGATTTCCTTTATCATCGAATTCATCTTTAGCTTTAACATTGGTATTTTTCCACCAATTTTTATTATACACAAGTTGTATCTTATATGACATATCATACAAAACAGTTCTCAATATAATGGTTTTTTTTGTTACTCTTAAAAGTTCTTTCAGGGGTTTTTTTACTTTATTAAGATGTATAAAAACATTGCTGCAAATAGTTAAATCAAATTCATTTTTTTTAAAAGGTAACTTATATATATTTCCTTTGACAAAATTCGTATTCTTATCATTTTTCCACGCAATTTTAGCTTTATCAAGAAAGATTTGATAAGGATCTGTGCCTGTGTAAAAAAAATTTTTATTTACTCTTTTTTTTATAGATCGATAATAATGTCCACAAGCACAGCCCACATCCAATAAATGATCATTTTTTTTAATTTTATTTTCTAAAATTCGTGCCATTGCTTTTGACACTTCCATTTCTGGCTTTTTACCAGTTGCTCTATCAAAATAAACTTTTGCATTGTTAAAATTATTCTCATACTCATTTAAACAAAGACCGTGTTTGTCTATTTTAGATCTTTTATCATTTTTCATCATATTGAATTTATTAACTCCCATTTGTTATTAATTCCACTTTTCCATATTTCTTGATTTCTGTGCTTATTAACAATTTCTTCAAACTGATCATTGTTTATATCAAGATATTCCAATACTTCTTCAAAATCATCTTCGGGAAATTCACTATCATATTTTCTTGCTAATTCTATTCCTTTTTCTCTTGTCATTTGATTGTTTTGTATCATTCTACATGAGTCTCTTGTTGCTCTTCCAAAACCAAATTTTATATATTGCATGTAGTAATATAAACAATCAATTTTATCGTCTAAACTATCAAAGTTTGTAAATGTTCCTTTAGTTCTGCCATTTGGATTAGTTTTAAAATTTGGCATTTTTTCCTTAACATATTCATAATTTTCAAGCATGCTCCATTTAAAAAAATAACTAAAATAATAAGCTGTCAAATTTTTTTGTCGTATTTTTTCTTCGCTAGGATAAATATATGGTGATAAATCTCTAAGATTAATTTCATCTGAAGTCCAGTTTTCAGGGTAATCCCCAACCTGATGTTCGATAACCTCTCTTATATCTCTTTTTTTTTCACTTTCCGCGTCTAAAACTAAACCACCATATTCGCTCTCTCCATGTTCTGCATAAAATACAGTCGGAATATCATAATTTATAGCAACCTGAACTGGGCCAGCATTAACTCCTGCATCCCATGCAACTTTTGGATTTCCTCTTTCTATAAAAAACCTTTTTGCTAGTTTCTTTGAAACCAATTGATTTGGGTTTAAGAAAATTGAGTCAAAACCCATTTTTGAAAGCTCTAATCTATTTAATCTTCCACATTCATTAATCAAAAGTGGGGAGAATGTCACTAAAAGTGGATTTAAATGAAATTCAAATTTCAATTTTAATGCAATAGAAGTCGAGTCTTTACCTCCAGACCATGGAACAACACAATCGTAAAAAGAATTTGTTTTTTTTGAGTTTGCTTTTATTTCTTCAATTAATTTCATAAATTCTTTTTTTCTTTCAATCCAATCTATTAAATCTTTTTTTTTGCTATGTAGACAAGCGTTACAAATACCATTATTATCAAAAACTATCCTTGGCCTTGTATCTGGCATCAAGCAAAGTTTACAAAAATTTATCATCAATTAATTTCTTACTTTAATGTTTTTATCTTTTAAAAATTTTTTTGCTGAAAGTATACTTTCTTCCGTAAAATGGAAAATATTTTGTGTGCAAGCTGCTGAAATATCTGTTTGAATTAATAAATCAAGAATATGTTGCCAATTACCTGCACCACCAAGTGCTAAAATTGGGCAATTAATTTTTTTCGACACTAATTTAATCAGATTAAGATCATATCCCATTAAACTTCCATCATTATCAATATTATTAATCATTATTTCACCAACACCTCTTGCTAAAGCTTTTAAGCTAAATTGAATAGGATCTTGTAATAAGTTTTCTGTTCCACTATTTCCCATAACCGTATAACTATTGTTTTTAATTATCTTTTTACAATCGACAGATTGTATTATTGATTGATTTCCATATTTTTTTGAAATCTCTTCTATTAGATTTTTTTTATTAATTACATTGGATCCTAGGACTATTTTATCAGCTCCATTTTTAAAATAAATATCAGCATTTTCTATTGTAGCAATTCCACCACCAACGGAGATGGGGACAAAACAATTTTTTGAAAAAAAGGAAATTAAATCAATAAAATTTTTTGAAAATTTTTTTTTAGAAATATCTATTAAAATTAATTCATCAATACTCCAAAAATCAATAAAATTTTTAGTATATCTATAGTCTGGTTTAAACTTCTTTGTTCTAAACAATACACCATCTAAAAATGTTAAAGTTATTATTATTCTTTTCTTAAGCATTAACACCTCTCATAAAAATTTTTAAGTATTTTCAAACCATTTGATTGACTTTTTTCAGGGTGAAACTGAACTCCATATACATTCCCTTGATTAACTGAGGATACAAAATTTAAGTTATACTTTGTATGCGAAACAACATTTTCAATTTTATAATCTTTTAGGTAATAAGAGTGAGTAAAATAAAAATCAGAATTATTTTTGATATCATTGAATAATAAATTTTTGTTTATTATTTTGCATTCATTCCAACCCACATGAGGTACTTTAATATTTTTATTTTCTTCTTTAAAATTAATAAATTTACCCTCTAGTAATTTTAAACCTTTATGATCACCATGCTCATTACTTGACGAAAATAAAATTTGAAAACCAACACAAACTCCAAGTATCGAAGTATTTTTTTTAACTTTATTAATTAAAACTTTGTCTAAATTTTTATCAATTATTTTTTTCATAAAATCTCCAAATGCTCCGACTCCTGGTAAGATAACTTTGTCTACGCTCTCAAAATCAAAAATATCTCTGCATATTACATATTTTATATTCAATCTATCCAAAGCAGATAATAATGAGGCAAGGTTACCTGTATTAAGATCAACAACTCCTAATTTCACTCTATTTATTACTTTCTAAAAAAAAATTTGTACTAATTATAGAGAATATTAATTTTGATAAGTGATTAGGAATTAATTCAATATTCAAGTCTTTTTTTAATTTTACGAGGTCAACATATTCAGCTATTGGCGAACTTGTGTCAAAAATTAAATCTATTAAATTTGAGTTATCAAAGTTAATGATTGAATTAATTGAAGCATTAAAACCTTTTTTTTGCTTTGATAATCTAACTTGATCATTCAATACACCCTCACCTGAATCTCTAAGAATTTTTTTTTGCAGTCCGTTTGCAATTAATAAGTGTGGTGGAATAGTCAAGGTGAATTCCAGTAGATCTCTGTCTAAATATGGACTTCTATTTTCAATAGAATAATACATCGAGTTAAGATCATCATGCTTTAGAATAACTGGTACAACTTCATGAAATAATTCATTCATCATTCTTTTTCTTAAAAGTTCATCACAATAGTTTTCTTCAGTAAATTTGTGTTCAAATGCATTGACAGAGTATTGAGAAACACCAAGATTTTTTTCGTAGACTAAATCTCTATTTTCTGGATCTTCAATATATAATTTTGAATTTTGCAAATAGGGATTTCTTATTTTTGGTAAAATAAATTTATTCCAATACTCAATATTAGATTCTAAATATTTAGTGCCTTTTAATGCTTCAAAATGCAATAAAAAATGATCATAATATCCAGTAAAAAGCTCGTCAGCGCCTGTGCCTGATATAGCAACTCTATAATCATTCTTAGAAATATTCTCACTTAGAAAAGAATGAATATAATATGACAATGTAGCAATTGGTCCATCATGATACTCTGTTAACATTTTTAGTCTGTCAAAAAATATATCTTCACTATTATTAATTTTGATTAACTCATGCTTACATTTTAAATCGTTAATTGTATATCTAAGATTCTCAGACTCATCATATCTGGGGTCTTTATCAATTATTGAAAATGTTGAAATTTTTTTATCAAAAGTTTTTTTAGCATGAGAAGCTAATAAAGCTGAATCCACTCCACCACTTAAACAGAACGCAATTGGTACATCAGAACGCATTCTTAATTCTAAACTTTTTGTTAATTTTAATTTAACACCGCTTACAGCATCATTTAAACTCATATTTTGATCTATATTTAATTTTGGTCTCCAGTATTTTTTTTTAATTAAATTTAAATCAAGATCTATGAGTATATTTGAACTACTTTCTAATGAAATTATATCTTTGTAAAAAGTACTATTAGATTTATTTAAAGATTTATAACCTAAAAAAATATTTTTTTGTATCTGATTTTTATTTATTCCAAAATTTTTCTTACATAATGATTTTATAAATTTTATTTCAGAACCAAAAAAAAATCCATTTTGATCAAAAAAATAATATAAAGGTTTTTCTCCAAATGGATCTCTAGATAAAAAAAGTTGTTTTTTTTTAATATCCCATATTGCAAAAGCCCACATTCCGATAAAATGATCAACACATTTTTCACCATATTCTTGAAAACTTTTAATTAAAACTTCCGTATCTGAATTTGTTTTAAATTTATAATTTTTATTCTCTAATTTAGACTTAATCTCTAAATAATTATAAATTTCACCATTAAACACAATTATGAAATCTTCATCATGGTATGGTTGATTTGCTCTTTCATTCAAATCTATAATATTTAATCTTGAATGCAGTAAAGCCAATTGTTTCGAATTGTATGATTTTTTAAAAAAATTTTTTGAGTCTGGACCCCTTCTTTTCATCATTTCAAGGGTACGCTCTATACAGTTATCAGCAATCAAATTTTTTTTGCTTATATAGCCACTTATTCCACACATAAATACTATGTATCTAAATTAATTTTTTGATCTTTATAAAAAGTTCTTTTTATTTTTCTTCCTATAATTTTTTTTAAAATATTAAAATTGCTTGTTAAAGCAGGTCTTAAAAATTTTGTATTTTTTAAACCAATTTTTTCTCCCGGCAAAATATGTTTATCTGCATAAGCAGCTCTTCTTACTAATTTTATCAATTTTTTTTCTGGCTTTTGTATTTCTTTGTTTAATTCTCCTAATTGCATCTCTACTTTTCTTATTCCTAAAACTAAATTTCTCATATCTAAATAATCTGCTGAAAGTGCGTGATCTCTAAATTTTGAAAATTTTTTATTAATAGTAAAATGCTTTTCAATGACTTTTGCTCCCATCGTCACAGCTGCTATACATGCTTCATTTCCAAGTGTATGGTCTGAATATCCAATTGTTAACTTTGAATTCTTAATTAAATATTCTACTGATCTTAAATTAGCAAATCTATCCTCTACTGGATAACTTGTAACACAATGTAATAATGAAATTCTTTTTTCTGTTGCTTTTTTACCAATTGCCTTAACTATATAATTTGTTAAACTTTTTATTTGCAAAGCATTTGTCATTCCTGTTGAAATAATTACTAGTTTTTTAGATTTAAGAACTTTATCGATAAGTGGATAAAAATTATTATCACCAGATGCAATTTTAATTATATCTGCATTTTTAATCAAAAAATCTGCACTTTCTAAATCTAATGGCGTGGAAATAAATTTAATTTTTTTTTTGTGTGCTAACCCTCTTAAAAACTGAAACTGATTATACGAAAGTTCAAATTTTTTTAATTGCTGAAATCTCTTTATATCTTTTTTTCTAATAAATTTTTCAGTTTTAAATGTTTGAAATTTAACAGCATCTACACCTGCTTTAGCAGCTAGATGGACTAATTTTTTAGCTACAGTAAAATTACCTTCATGATTGTTACCAACTTCTGCAATAATAAAAACTTTTTTTTTTAAATTAAAGTTTTTAATTTTCATTAAATTATATTAGGTTTCATTTTAAACTTTTCCAAAATTGTTTATACCATGAAATATACTTAACATAACCTGTTTCAATACTATTCAATGGATTATATCCAAGCAATTTTTTTGCTTTTGATACGTCTAATGTACCTCTTTCTGGCATAAATTTCTCTTTCTCTTTATAAAAGATTTTTATTTCTGGAAATTCTTGTTTTAAAATCTCTGTCAGTTCGTTTATTTTTCGTGAATTTCCATATGTTAAGTTAAAGATTTGATTTTTTGCACTCTCTTTCTCACAACACAAACCAATTCCTTCAATTAAATCCTCTATATAAGTAAAGTCTAACTTTTCTGATCCGTCTCCATTAATGGTAATATCAAGACCTTGTATTGCATTTTCAATAAATATTTGACCTACTCTTCTACTAACACATCTTTCACCATACAAAGCTGATGGTCGAATGATAGAGTAAGGTAAGTCAAATATTTCATTATAGGCTTTAACCAAAAGTTCTCCCGAGTATTTTAACGTCCCATATATTCCAATGGGTTTACATGGAGTTTCTTCGTTAACATCTTTTGAGTCAAAATTTCCATAAACCATGCTTGACGAGAGATAAATCACATGTGTTTTTTTATTTTTTGCAAAATCCAAAGTATTTTCTAATGTCCTAAAGCTATGATCAAATGTACTATGTGGGTCTTTGTTTGATTTATTTGCATGAGAAACAGCCGCCAAATGTATTATTATATCTGGATTGATATTATCATAAATCTTTGATATTGCGTGATAATCTCTTGCATCTTGAATTATCAATTGAATTTTTTCTTCATTTAAAATGTCAATCCTATTTTGTAAAATTGAAGAATATAATTTTTTGTTTTTTATCTCATTTTCTGCAAAAGATAGAATGTTGTTGACTGATAGGCTATCAACTATCACTGGCTTATGACCTAATTTTTTTAAATAAATTGCTAAATTATGGCCAATAAAACCACAACCACCAACTAAAAGAATATTTTTAGAACCCATACTATTAAAGCAAATTAATTATTGTTTTACAAATTTTATTAACTTCCTGTATTTTAAGCTTTGGGTATACAGGCAAAGAAATATTAGTGCCACCATAAATATTCGCATTCTTATATTGATTAATATTTAGATTATATTTATTTTTATAATAAGTCATTTTTGGTAAACATTTAGCGTAATGAACGCTCACACCAATATTTATTTTTTTTAATTCTTTTAATATTTTATTTCTATTCTTACAAAAAATTTGAAAAATAAAATAAGAGCAATTTTTTGAATATGGCATATGGTTGATATTTTTAATATCTGAAAAATTTTTTATATATTTTTCAGCAATTAATTGACGTTTTTTTAAATTTTTTTTATATTGTTTTATCTGTTTATATCCAAGTGCTGCCTGGAAATCAGTCATTCTATAATTAAAACCAAGAGATTTTACATCATAATCACCCTGTTTTTTTCTATCTTTTATGTCTTTATCTATCCCAAAAGCTTTTAATTTTTTTATTTTTTTATAAAAATTAAAATCATTTGTTATTACCATTCCACCTTCTCCAGTTGTTATTTGTTTAGTTGGATAAAATGAGAAGCTTCCAGACATACCGAAATTTCCTACATGTTTATTTTTAACTTTTGTTCCAACTGCGTGAGCACAATCTTCAAGTAATATAATTTTTTTTTTTCTACAAAAAGATCTGATCTTTTCCACATCACATGGATATCCTGCCATATGAACAATAATAAGACCTTTGGTATTTTTTGTTATTCTTTTTTTTATATTTTCTAGATTTATATTTCCAGTTTTGAAATCAATATCTGCAAATATAGCTCTAGCGCCAGTATACTCAACTGCATGAGCTGTGGCTGTATGAGTTTGCGCAGGAACAATAATTTCATCTCCTTTTTTAAAACCTGAAGCTAAACAGGAGAGATGTAAACCAGCAGTACAACTTGATACCGAAATTGCATATTTAGAATTTGTAAATTTTTTAAATTCCTTTTCAAAGAGGGCTGTATATTTACCATGAGTAAGCCACCCACTCTTTATAATCTTGGAAACAGTTTTAATATCACTTGTCTGAATATTAGGTATAGAAAATTTAATCATTATCTTGAATTTTATAAATATTTAATTTTAATCTTTTGATTTAGCATGGCAGATTTTTCAGCAGAAAAACAAACAGACATTAAGTCAAATTGTTCCTGATGTGAAATGAAATTTTTTACTTTAGGATTAATTAAGTTGTCAATAAAGTTTTGAATTAAATTTTTTCTATTTATTTTGTCAGGGTAAGATTTTTTAATTTTATTTAATTTGTCTTTTTTAAAAGAATATGTTCCTAGATTAGAATGAACTAAAGTTTCATTGTTCGAAAATATTTTCATTTCATGGAAATGATTGTGCACAGCTGCACCATTTGCTGTAATTTTTACCAAAATATTTGATGGAAATTCAAATAACATTACAAACAGACTATTTTTTTTGAATTTTGTCTTTCTTGTAGATTTTTTATTGGCAAAAGTTGTTACAGATATAGGTCTAGATCCTAATAACCACATAACTAGGTCTACAACATGTATTCCAGCTCCTAAGACCAATGAATAATCTTTAACTTTAGATCGCCATTGAAATAATTTTTTTTTTCTTCCCCAAATATAATCTGCTTCAATATAAAAAGTATTTTTTATGTCAATTCTTTTTTTAAATTCTTTAAATAAGGAATTTACTCTTAAAACCAAATTTGATGTCATCTTGACATTTTTTTTTTTTTTCAAAATTTTATAAATCTCTGTTAATTGATTTAATTTTAAACACATTGGTTTCTCAACAATGATATTCTTGTTGTTTTTTAGCGATTTGATAACTTGTGAATAATGAAAATCATCATAACTAGCAATGGAAACTAAATTAATTGATGGATCTTTAAAAATAACATTTTCATCTTTTGTAATAATTTTACCTGGATATTTTTTTTTTAAAAATTTGAATTTCTTTTCACTTTTTTCACAAATGATCTTTACAAATGATTTTTTATAATTGTCTATTGCATCTAAATGCTTTTGACCTATGCCCATTCCTATAATTGCAGCTACAACTCTCATTAATGAAGCGAAAAGTTAATAAATTTTTTTTTATTAAATTTTTCTAAAATTAATTTTAAATCATTTTTTGTGTCAATTGCTAATTTAATTTTAGTCCTGTTTTTAAAACTCTTAAAATTTTTTATCATAAAATTTTTATAATTTTTATAAAAATACTTTGTAGCATGTTCTTTTTGCTCTTTATTAAATTTGCTCAAAAAATGCCTTAGCTTAGCAGTTTTTATTATCTCTACAGATTGACCTTTTGGATAACTTCTTGGAAAGACGTTGGTAATGATATCATATTTTTTTTTTTGACTATTAAAAATTGTAATTGCTTTATCAATTATCACTGGATCTATTAAAGGGCTATCAGCACTTATTCTCATAAAGAATTTTGCTTTATTTTTTTCAGCAACATCACATAACCTTTTAGCCACATTGGTTAAACTACCTCTATAATAATTAATTTTAATCTTTGCTAAATACTTTATTAATTTATCATCACTTTTATTTTTTGATGTGGCAACAACTATTTTTTTAACATTTTTGCTTTTTTTAATTTTTGAAACCACATGCCAAATCATTGGTCTATTATAAATCTTATATAACACTTTATTATTAAACCTTTTTGAATTAGAGCGAGCCTGTATAATAACTATCAATTTAAGCTCTATAGACCTTTTGACTTATTTGGAACCTTCCTCTGCAGTCAATTATTTTTTTTGATGCACTTAAAATTTCTCTATAATTAAATTCATCATGATCTGTCATCAAAATTACAACATCAAAATATTTTATACTTTTTTTTGTTAGCACATTTAATCTTTTTATTTTTTTAATATAATCAGGCAATGTAATACCTTTTGTATGAGGGTCACAATAAGTTAAATTAATTATTTTGTTTTTTTGGAGTGTTTTAATTAATTTTAGTGAGGCCGACTCCCTTATATCATCAACATTTTTTTTATAAGCAAGTCCTAATATTAATACTTTTACATTATTTTTTTTAATTTTTGACTCTTTAATTATTTTTAAAAATTTAGTCATAATAAAATTTATTACATTTGAATTGGTTTCTGCTGCTAATTTTATAAAATTCGCAGATACTCCTGCTTTTTTGGCTTTCCAGTATAAATAATGAGGATCTATTGGGATACAATGACCACCAATTCCAGGCCCAGGATTAAATCTTCTGTAGCCATATGGTTTTGTTCCAGCTATTTTCAATATTTCAAAAATATCCATCTTCATCTTATCAGCAACAAATTTCATTTCGTTTATAAAGCCAATATTTACAGCTCTGTATATGTTTTCTAATAATTTTGAAAATTCAGCAATCTCTAATGATTTAGCTTTAACTACTTTTTTAAAAATTTTACCATAAACATTTGAGACAACACCGAGACAGTTATTTGTTTTTCCACTTATCACTTTGGGTATAATTGAAAGCATATTCTCATTCACACCAGGATTAATTCTTTCAGAAGAAAAGCCTACAAATAAATTTTTTCCTACAATAAATTTTTTATCTAATTTTTTTATAATTTCTTCTTGAGTTGTGCCGGGATAACTTGTGCTTTCTAAAATAATAACTTGACCAAATTTAAGTTTTTTTGAAATAGATGCTACCGTTTTTTTTATATAAGATAAATCAGGTTTATTCGAACCTATTAAAGGAGTAGGTACACAAATAATGATAACATCACAATCTTCTATTTTGTTAAATTTTTCAAAACATTCGTTTCTTCCTGATAGTAACGCAATGTCTTTTGGTGAAATTCTCTCTATATAAGTTTTTTTATTTCTAATTTTATTAATTTTATTTTTGTCAATATCAAAACCAAAAATTTTAAATCCTCTCTTGGCAAATAAAATTGCTAGTGGTAAGCCCACATACCCTAAGCCAATAATTCCTATTCTCACTTTTTTATTTTTAAGCCTTGTAATTAAAACATTTTTATAATTAATTTTATTAATCATTTTAAACTAATTAGAAATTTTCATTCTTTAAGAAATTACTGATTTTTTTCCATTCTTTTAAAAATTTAATAACTTTTTTTGGATCATCTATCCTTATATTGGGTATGTGTTTTTTAATATTTTTTTTTTGAGCTATTATAACTAAATCATTCTCATCGTAATATCTGTTATTTTTTATTATTCTAAAACCTGAAACTTCCAGAAGATTAGATAAAGAATTAAAAGAAAAATACCATGGATGAGTATTTCGTGTTTCATGATTTTGAATAAAAAAGTTATAAATTGGCTTCTTAAATGGAACCAAAATTCTTGAACTTTCAGAGATCAGTAAAAAAGCATTATCTTTTAAAGATTTATGAATTGCTTTTAATATTTCTAATGGTTTAACACAATTACATAATGTCCAAAGTAGCGATGCTGCATCAAAATTTTTGAAATTTTTATTTAATGTTGAACTTTCTATTGAACCATTGTGTCCATAAAAGATATTTTTAGTCCTTCCACTAATCAGGTTGCAAGTGCTCTTATAAAGTTTTGGGCTGTGCTCTGTAAAATTATACTCTAAATCTTTATTTATTTTTAAAAGCTCAATACCAAAGTTTCCTTCTCCAGCTCCGTAATCGCAAAATTTTATTTTACCTTTCTTCAAAAAGTCATTTAAAAAAAGTGCCGAATAATAGTGCCTTGATTTCATAATTGGATTATTCGAAGTATAATGTCTTTTTTCAGAGTCAATTTTTTTTGAATAAATTTTTTTTGCCCATGTAAATAGGCTTTTTTCTGCATTAATATCTGGTGAATGAAAAATAGTTCCGGTTTTTTTTGATATAAAAACTTTTGATTTAGAAATATTATTCAAAAAGGTTAATGGCTTAACACGTTTTCCTACTTCACCACTAAAATCTTTAAAAATTTCTTTAATTATTTTATTTTCTTTAGTCATTTTTATAAGTTAGAATGAATGTGATAAACATGGGACTTAGGTTTCTTTTTAACAAATCCTAATTTTGTATAAATTTTGTTTGCTTTAATATTATCCAATTGAGTTCCAGCTTTAATAATATTGTCTTTTTTTAAGTAATTATTATTAATGTAATTTATTAAACTTGTTCCAACTTTTTTATTTTGATATTTTTTACTTGAAACTATTAAATCTATTTGCAATCCAAAAGATTTTTTTAACATCGATATAAATCCTATTATTTTTTTTTTTTTATATGCAACGATTAAAATATCACCTCTCTTTTTCCTAAAAAAATTTAAAATCCACTCAGCCCTATAAGTTTTTCTAAATTTTAATGGCAGGCTAAAATCATTAAAAAATCTTGAATTAGATGAGTCTTCTAAACAAATTTTTTTTAATTGAGGTATATCTTTTTTTTTAGCTTCACGGCAATCAAGATAAACTTTTTTATTTTCCTTAAATTTTCTCTCAAAATTCACCATTGTAGAGGCAAGTTTAATTTTTAAATTTGCAGATTTATAAAAATCCATAGTTTTTTTGGAGAGTTTATTTGATGAATTAGTTTTTAATGTAATAAAAAAAGGTTTTTTAAGTCTTTTAATAAAATTTAAACTTAACAAATTGTATGCAATGTAACTTTGATAACCAATTAAATGAGAAACAAATTTGTCTTTAAATAATCTGCTCATTTTAGTCTTTAATATCTCTAAATAATAATTGCTAATATAAAAAATTTTTTTCAGTGCATAAATCAAGCCAATTGAGCTATTAGTACTGGTCAGCTGCACGCATTACTGCGCTTCCACATCCAGCCTATCAACGTGGTGGTCTACCACGGCTCTATAGGAA
>Ga0129324_10000583_pt1 | contig 26141 bp, 22 predicted proteins | sample CPBDNA_7_FD_96879 | JGI IMG/M metagenome (GOLD analysis project Ga0129324, IMG submission 96879) | Freshwater to marine salinity gradient microbial communities from Chesapeake Bay, USA - CPBay_Spr_15_0.2_DNA | ecosystem: Environmental > Aquatic > Marine > Coastal | place: USA: Chesapeake Bay...
CATTGAGTCGTTTGTTCCCTGTCGTCCCCTGTTGTTTTCGCATCGAGTCGTTTGTTCCCTGTCGTCCCCTGTTGTTTCCGCATTGAGTCGTTTGTTCCCTGTCGTTCCCTGTTGTTTCCGCATCGAGTCGTTTGTTCCCTGTTGTTTCCGCATCGAGTCGTTTGTTCCCTGTCGTCCCCTGTTGTTTCCGCATCGAGTCGTTTGATCCCTGTCGTTCCCTATTGTTTCCGCATCGAGCCGTTTGATCCCTGTCGTTCCCTGTTGTTTCCGCATCGAGTCGTTTGTTCCCTGTCGTTCCCTGTTGTTTCCGCATCGAGTCGTTTGATCCATATTGTTCCCTGTTGTTTCCGCATCGAGTCGTTTGATCCCTGTCGTCCCCTGTCGTTCCCTGTTGTTTCCGCATCGAGTCGTTTGATTTCTGTTGTTCCCTGTTGTTTCCGCGTCGAGTTGTTCGAGTTTTGTTGTTGAGTTCGGATCAGGTTGGTCTATACATCTGATATGAAAAAATTTTAAAAAAATAAATAATTAATTTATCCATTTCTTAATTAAGAAAGTCGCCGGCTGTCTAATTGAGAAATGATTGAATGGGTGATAAACGGATGGTCCTTAATGAATCCTTCATAAGCAAGGTTTGAGTGTAATGGCCGTTTATTGCATTTGTACCGAGGATTCAACACATAGCATTCAAGCCAAGACCCCATATGCGCCCATTCGGGTTTGACTTTCATATAATGGTATAAAACCATTTGAGTAATACTGACATACTCACACTCATCTGTAAAGAGTCGCCCGGTAGCTCTATCATACTTAAGAACTACTGTCGATTTCTTATAACAAAGTGGAGGGTTTTCAATATGTTGTTGATCAGCAGTCAAATCTAAGTATTTGATAGTATGTGATATTTCGGCAGTGTGTTTGTATGCCGGCAATTTAGTAAAACCATCTCGACCCCACGTGTAATGACAGCTGTCATAAAGTGGCAAACACTTGGCAATAAACTCTTCTTCAAGGGTCATACCGAATCGATTAGAATTGTCTTTTAACTGTATTCATTTTTTGACGGGATTTTTAATGCACCGTCGCTATATGCGACTAGCTTCTTCCAAATTTCGCAATTTGAGAGATGTGTGCCGACTAATTGTTGATGAATAAATGGTGTAATAATCTTTACCCTCTTCGGTCTATCCCAATATATAATTTGAATAATCTGTCCAATCATGTGATTATAAAAAGGCCTATTACTCTTATCTGGCGGTTTCACATAATCAACATAAATCTGTTCAGCAATATCAAACAGATGGCTGATTTGCTGAATTTCGTCATGTGTCGGGGGTTTAATGCGCTGTCCTGTAATTATACAATAAATCTTTGTAACATTCAGATTGAAACATGAAGCACTTCGCCCCTTATATTCAATAGATTTAAGATAAGGATCGCGAATCATCTGAGGTGTTAGCGTCTTTTTTGTAACACCATCGCGCTTCATCATCCGTTGAATATTCTCCACTATCTCGGAGGGGATATGTTTCTTTTCAACACCATAAATATGAGTAAGACACTTAAGCATATGCTCATTCGGTTTGTAATTGGAATTTGTTTTAACTTCAATACACGACTCTAACTGACTACCTTTCATTTCAAGTACAAATCCGCAAAATGAGCATTTGTATAACGAGTCGCTTTCTTCAAGCTGCATCTCACTTTCGCAAAATTGACATTGTTTTTCACTATGCTCAATATGCGCCGAATGTACTCTAAAAGATTTGTCGAACTCCATTTTGATATGTATTGGGATCTCACCCATTTTATCTATTAAACGCTCCTTAATTGCCGCCTTAATCTCTGCAATACGTGAATTGACTCGCCGATAGATAATAAACGCTTCAAGTGCCGCATTGTTTCCATCAATCATATAATTCACGCATCCTATAGAGACTTCATCATGGAGTGCGATACATAATCGTACAGCATCATCATCTTCATATTTATCTGCAATACTCTGCAGATGATTTATTTTTTCGATGACACCATTGTATAATTTCATAATAGTGTGTTGTGTCGCTTCAATATTGCGATATTATATTAAAGTCTTAATATCTAATTAGAATACATCGTCATGGGGAAGGTAAAAAAAGAGAAAACTGTTAAGCGAACTCTTAAGAAGCGTGAAGAAGAGAATGTTAGTAGCGGCGTCCCTGAATTGCCTAAGACCGCACATCAGGAGATCTCTTCACTATTGGACATGATTAGGCGCGAAGAGAAATCGATCGATGAGCTTGATGAAGAAGAAGTTATCGAAATGCGCAAGCGCCTTAACCCATATGCAGGTGAAATCCCGATCGATCACGAAAAGGAGGCTTGTTTTGCTTACTCAATTACCAATATGCGTGAAGAATACATGAAGAAGTTGCTTATGACTGCATGTACAGGTTTTATTTACCGCCGTGGTGATGAGTGGGGTGTTCCGAAAGCTGACTATGTCGTACCTGTTGAAGAGCTCGATCGTAATGAAATTATTTATGACTTTGTTGAATCAAACGTCGTCGCTGGGCGCGTAAAACTCAACCTTCAAGAAGAAATACGCGTAGGTGGAGGTGAAGGCGCCTCGCAAGAAGAAACGATATTTAATAAGCTAAAGCGCGTAATTATTCGCGAGTTTCTCGACGATATATTCCAGTTTAATACAGATGCACATATTCGATCAACTTATGTAGCTAATCCTCATGATACATCACGCAAACCGCTTAAGAAGCGTAAGCCGCGGCAGACACGTGAGAAGCGAACTTCTGAGATTGACGAAGAACTACCCGCGGGTGAGCGTCAATCTGAGGAATATAAGCGAATGGTTAATGTGCGCAAGCCCGATGATCTATTCTATCATTTCAAGAACTACATTGACATGAACTATGACGCTGTCCGACACGCGACTAATAACCTTCATTGCGAAAAACCAGATGTGGATTTCATTGTTAAGATTTACGATAAGTTCCCTAATATGGAAGAATATCGTAAGTTTGTCGATGAAAATGAGAAAGCGACAGTTCTCAATATTGATTGCGCCCCGGCTAATAAGTTTTGTTGGCTCGGTCCATTCGCTGCTAATCGTGAAAAGACTCTATTCTACAATAGCGAGACTCGTATTTTGCAGGAGATGATGGAGAATGCCGAACGTCAGCAGAAGATGGGTGCCGATATGATTGCTAAGAAGCGATCCGATCTACGCCGCAAGAACATTGAAGAGGCTGGAGAGCACGATGCAAAGGTTATGGAAGATTACATCAGGGAAAAAGACAAGGAACACAAGAAGCGTGGTATGCAGCCAATCACTGAATTGGAGCGCAACCAACTTGAGCTCGAGCGTAAGTATATCGGCGAGTTTGATAAACCATCAGCTGAATGTGAAGAGACACCCGATACAATTGAAGTACGTGCATTCGTTCATGACACGCGCAAAAAACGAATGACTACGACCACATTCCTTACGGCGGCCGAAAAACCCGACTTCGACTATACTTCAATCAAAAGCGGTAAATAAGACTAATTTAATTATTCAATTTTTTTGACAAAGTATGATACGAGCGAATTATACCCAAGTTCATCTGATCTAAGTGCGATTTCAAGATAGTCTTCTTTAGGCAAGGCAGGTATGAGTTTCATATTCGATTGTTCAACAAGCACGCTAATACGCTTGCCCAAACCATATGCGATCAGAAAACATTTCATACATAACACGATGTCGTAGTATGTGTGTTGTGTAGGTTTCGCCTTCATATTATTAATCATAACATCATAGTCAAATATTAGCGCTTTCATTCCGAGTTTCTCACCGACTGCATTCCATATCGCAGTATCTTTCGATAATTTTTTACAGAGTGTAAATCCAGTTTCAAGCGTATAATTATTAACAAGAAGTTTAATACCCAAGAACATCAAATCAACTGATGATGCGATCTTATCCTGCGCGAGCTTATACATGGAGCTGCCTTTCTTGTGAAGGGTTGGTGCATCTGATCGACCAAAATCAATAATGCTGTAGCATACAGGAGAAGTGCGGTGGATACCGTCATAGATAATAACTGACTCTGACTTCGCAACAACAATATTACCAAAATGCAAATCATTATGAGATATATCGATTTTATGCAATTGACCAAGTGTATAGATAACTTGCGCCATACATTCACGCTTTTCATTCAGCTTCAACATATCCATATCAAACATATGACCTTTGTATTCAAGCGCATAGGTTAGACATAAAGGGCTCTTTTCAAGACGTTTAAGTTCGCGAGCGAGTTCTGGGTCTAAAATTGACGCAGTTCCGACTGAGTGGATATAATCGCATAGCCCCACTTTATGATCAAATACATCAGGCACGTGTTTGCGAGCAACATTATTTAACTTTTTTTGAAGGGTCTCTAATGTGGCAATCTCAACCCAATGTGATGCAAGATGCGAGCGTGCCTGACTTTTTTCACTCTCCAGAATTTTTTGAATTTTAACCACATAGATAAAGTTATCCTTTCGAACTAAGTGAGCTGATCCCCGTATGCCATTTCCAAGGAACGCAACATAATCATAATCGTTAATCGACATCACTTACGTATATAAATATATGTTAAAAAAATCTAAATCAAAGATTTGACTTATGTTTTGATCTTATCTGTAGCACCTAGTTCGAGAATGCACTTAATATAGTCCTTGAAAGTACTCAAATGTTCCACGTCATAAGATTGCACACCATCAAGCAAATATGGTTTTAAGTGGATCATATGTCGATTAGGAAGGTGTGTAGAGGGTTCGGGTTTTGTCCCATTGAACGGAGTTGCATATTTGTTCTTACATTGTTTGTTGAATATGTCAATAAAGTCATTGATAACTTTCATTAGCATCTCACGTGATTCTTCAATATGTATTTCTTCACCACACAGTTCGTTTGCGATTTCGGGTGATAGTTTTACAAGAAACTTAGCGGCGGTCGATCTAAATTCACAAAACTGCTGCCATGTAGCTACTAGTTCATGCGCGCGTTCATCAATAAGAGATTCTACCCATTTCATAAACTCACCAACACGGTCGCCTGCCGGCACGATACAGTTAATATGACAGACCGGGTTAAATGGCAATCGCCAAATGGGTCCGGAAATTTGACTAACAATACGGGTATCAATAACATATGGCAACTTTACACATTGAATCATTTCTTCCACTTTCTCATGGTAATCATCAGGATCAAAAATAGTGAAGTATAGAGATTTGGAATCAAATAAGATTGCATCACCCGTATATTCCGCCGATTGCATTCCATCAATCATTTCTTGAATCATAATTCGTGATGTAATAGAGAAATGTTGCGGACTCTCATCTATTACATCAAGGGCTTTCTCCCACCATGAAGATGCTAATGGTGAATATTTTGATACACCACTTCCAATGTAAGCGATTATCTGTTCATCTGTCATTTCTTCAATATCACTTCTGCATTGCGCCGCATCCCGATCACCACATATTTCAGCACATAAATTGCATAGCGTTGCTCTCCAGATAAAGTATGCAGCCTGCTTCTTAGCAGTGGATTTCAGGTCGATGACGTTCTGCATGATATCATATATTATGCTATATTTTTAAATCGAATCGATTCGATTCGATTTCGATCTCGCTTTGATTTCTATTCGACAGTGTAGCCGATATCATACAATTTGTCCATAAAGGCTGTCGATACGCGAGCATTGTGTTCATTAATTAGATCCGCATTGAATGACTCACGAATCTTATTGGTTATTTGCGTGCAATACTTCTTATTAAGTAGATCCGTTATAAATTGCATTTCTTCATCCGTATTGCCTGCCACACAGAAATCGAGCCCTAGCACTTCAAGAATTCGTGCGGCGTATTGACTACCAACGCGGTTTGGTTCGCGTAGCACCACTATAGGCTTACAAGCAGAAACAAAGTCGAGGGCAGAGATGTAGGGTGTATAAGGCTGCATACAAATAACAAAATCACATTGTTCGATCGTGCCAAAATATCCAGCTTTATCATTGCAGATAATGTTAAAATTAGATGGGTCAAGATAAGGAAGTAAATGAAGATTGACAAGCGATGTAGTTCTAATGGCAGCGTCGGCGTCCGACCCCAATAAGATGCAGAAATCAACCTCAATATTAAGCCCCTCGGCGATTTTAGTGATGGCCGCTAATCGTGGTCCGACAGTCTTATTCAACTTCTCACCTGTTAGCGCTACCGCAATAAGAGTTTTTGTACGAGATACTTTATTCACTTCACGAAGCGATATATTGGGAAGGCAGCAAGCCATGCCTGGCAGACGAACGAGATTACGTTCAGAGTACGAACCTTCATCCCATTCGGGTATAAAGAAATGATTAAGATCAAACCCTGAAGAGCATAAATGACCAAGCATACCCATAGTATGATCTGCTAACTTCATAGAGAGAATGTAAGGCTCAAGCGCAAAGGCATGAGTAATGAAGAATACACTCTTATAACGACATTTAAAAGGCTGTGTAAGTTCTCGGATACGTATAGGATAAGCCTGATCGAATATATTAACAGGTTCGATTTTAGCTTCTTCATTCCATATGCAATAACACACGTCAAGTGTATAGTTCGCATCGCGAAGTGCTTCTAAAAATCCACTTGCGGCAATAAAGTCGCTTCCGCTCTTAAATGGTTTATCCATTACACAAAGGATACGTCGCGAATCGAATGGTAGTTTCGCTACTTCATTACGCGCTGCTAAAGTTGGTGCCATCATGCCGCGCGCAATTGCCGCACGCGAGAGATTAAAGCAGTCTGGCACACTCTTTCCACGAGTCGCTTTAACCGAGAGTGTGTAAATCGAATGAGAAATCGTCATTAGTAAATCTACAAGCGTACATGTGTCTTTAAACCATGTACGTGGAATACCATTCGCTTTAATTTCATTACACACATCCATAAAGATAACCTCATCAATAGGGCATCGGAGACCTTGAGCTAATGCAACATAAGAAAGTTTAGCAGTAAGAGGAGCATTGGCAATCTCAGTCTTTGATGAAGCAATAACAGGTGAGCAATAAAGCCAATGACGGGGTGTAAGGGACTCAAGAGCTTTCTTGTATTTAGGGAAGCCAACTTTAAGCAAAATGTAATGAGACATGATATAGATAATTGATAAATCGTGTTCCGGTATATCTTTACCATAATCTGCAATAGTTGTTAAAAACGGGATGAAGTAGTAAAGCGTATCGTGCTTTGTGTGGTTACGAGAAAGATAATCACTAAATTTCTTGAGAGTTTGTGTGTTATCACGCACAGCAATAGCAATTTCGTTTTGGGCCAGCATATTACATTGCATGTTTTAATCGTTTAATTTAAAAAGTGAATGTGGTCATATATAAAATGACTCCCGAAGAACTTGAGTTCGCTGACAATGAGTATATTAAAACACTTATAGCAGCGTTTCCCCCTTCATCGAACGAACACAAAATTGCTAAAATCTTACTAGAAAAGCGTGGTATATTAACTCCATCGAAGACAACATCTTCGACTACACCACTTCCATCGGTTAATTATCCCCATGTACCTTCGCAGACGTCTCCAATGTATCCGAAGAAGCATTTAGTGTCATCTACAGATAAAACATCTACAGATAAAACATCTACAGATAAAACATCTACAGATAAAACATCTACAGATAAAACATCAAATATAAAGAGAATTATTAACACTATACTTGTACATTCGAAGACTATGAAACCCATTAATTGGGAAGAATTATCATATTCTGATATTCTGAAGAAATACGAATATAAACCTGAGATAATTCCTGTATTCGAAAGATTTAACCTTAGCGATCTTCCAAAAAAAGATATGGTTTATCATATTATGATAATTAACTCAGATATAAACGAGTATTTGCGTTTAATTGGTAAGGAGAATGTATTTAAGATGACAATTTTTACTCTTATTACATTCTATGCAATTATATTGATAGATACCTCAAATATTCAACGTATTACTTTAAAGAATATTGACGAATTGCGTACATGGTTCTTTGATAAACTGCTCCTATATTCCTGCGTCAATAACGACATAATCGACTGGCATAATCCTATTGGAGAAGTGAATGTTAAATCTTGTAGAATTATCTTTAAGAATATGTAGAATCAATTTCAATTGCACTCTACTATATCACTCCGCGTTCGTGTATTATTGAGATGCAGCGCATTGCTTTATTTTTTATGTAGTGCGCGTTTGTAATATCATATTTCTCGTGAGCAGTGATGAAAGCGTTATATATTTCACCAACATTCATTTCTATGATTTGCCCTTGGCGTGTGCAATATGCCCAATTCTCAATTACAGCATATGTTTGAACAATAGATTCTATTATTGCATCCGCGTACGGCCCTTTACTTTCATCGCTTAAGATATTTACCCATTGGTTGAGGCTTAAAGACAAAAAGACATCAGTTCGAATATAATTCGAAGACATTCTGTTTATATTATAACACTTAACTACTTAATTAAAGTATGACGACAGCCATATGCCCGGTAGAGTCCGGCACAAGAGTTTTGTGTCCAATATTAAAGACTTGTGTGCAAAGGTAAAGAATAAGGTGAATATGGTTCTTTTGCTCACGAGTTAGTTTTTGTTCGATCATGTGTCTGTCATTCGCTTTAAGCATCACACTAACACCCTCAATAGCTTTCTGGTAGCTTTCAGAACTATCCAATGATTTAGCAAGTTCCATAAATATTTTTGTCATGTTCTTGAAGATCTTATTAGATCGATTAAACCATGGATGTGTTTCCGAATAGTAAAGTAGTCTAAGATAACAGGAGAAGTAAGTGTATCTCTGTGCTGATGTCAAATAATCAAGCTCTGGGTGGCATAGTTGAACAAAATCGAGGTGCCAAGACGCCTGCCCTTGTGCCAGCTTCGGCTCTTTAAGCACGTTCGCGATCGTATCCGGCTCAGACATGATTTATTACTTTATCAAACATATTAAATATGTTTGAACATATTTAATATGTTCGATCTACTATTAATTATTTTTTTATATTTTTTATCATCCGGAATATATAGCTTTGATTATTCAATCATGAGTAACGGTGCCACCTTTATTGTTATGTCCAATGACGGAAAGCAGGATCGTCTGCTTTTCGCCACTGCTTATCTTAACGCCCGCATGAAGAAGGTGTCCGCATACCGTGCCTCTCGAGGAATGGATCCTACCCCCACACTTTCCGATATTGAGAAGACACACGTTCTGCTCGTGAATGCCCACTTTAAGCCCGTCGCTGCTATGGGATACGAGTACAACAAGGTGCGCCCAACCACCGGAAGTGTGTCCCTTAACTCCCCTGTTGAGTGGCAGCTGCCCCAATTTGGTGATTTCTACCACGATGCCGCCGCCCACGTGCGTCTTAATAAGTTGTCTTCCGACAACGACGCCTACACTTACCGTTGGTGTTCTTACCCCGGTGAGCGTCTGTTCAACAGTGTGAAGTTCGCCGTGGCATCTAACACTCTTGACCAGTATTATTCTAATGATGTCAATAACCATCGTCAGTTCTTCTTGCCCGCTAACAAGAAGGCCGGATGGGACCGCTGCATGGGACAGCAGGAGTCATACGCCGCCCAGGTTATCCCCAATGTTGGTACAACCTTATCTACTGGTAACGATGCTGCTGGTGTTGGATCCACTCTGACCAAAGCCTTTGACGGATCTAACGCCCTTTGGGTGAATGTTACTGATGGTTACCAGACCGTCAAGAGCCACACCGCTCATGTTGCTAGTGAATCCGTGGTTGTGCAGCGTACTGATATTCTTGAGGTTACCATTCCAATTCTGCTTTGGTTCTGTGTTGATCCTCGTCTGTCCCTTGCCGCCGTGTCTCTTCCCGGAAACCAGCGTCGTCTTACCGCCGAATTGTGCGATCTGACTGATCTTGTTCGTGGTGTTGTGGTTGCAGGTTCTGATGGTTCCACCAACTCTGTCGCAGCTTCACTGTCCATCGCCAACGGAACTGACATTGCCGTGGCTGAGCTGTACCTGAACAATATTTTCATGAACCCCGAGATTCACGACATCTTCATCCGCCGTGTTGGCTTCAACCTTATCCGTGTGCATCGTCGCCAAGTTCGTCAAATCCTTGACGCTGCTTCTGAGGATATTCTTCTGAACGACCTCAAGTGGCCCATTGAGTACATCTGCTTCGGTGTCAAGCACAACTCCAACAGCACATCCGCAAGCTCCCTGAACTATCTTGATGGCTGGCACATGTATGCCCGCGCTGATGCCCTCGGCACAGACGTGGATATTCCTTCCGCTGTTGGTGGAACCCCCGGTACTGCAACTCTTACGGCCCAGTATGTCAAGTTCATGCCTGTCATCCAGAAGGTTACCTTCAAGGCCCATGGTGTTCCCATCTACAACGATATGCCTGCCATTCTCTTCAACCAGTACCTGCCTCTGGTTCGCGGTGAGAAGCTCTGCACCCCCACTGACCCCGGAGCATACATAGTTACATTCTGTCTGTACCCTGGTGTGTATCAGCCATCCGGACACGTTAATGTGTCTCGTACCCGTGAGTTCTACATTGCCTTCTCCAATAGCATCACTGATGACAAGGAGCGCAACCTCGGAACAGCGGTGGCCTCAGATGCAGCTGCCCACCTTTACGCTAGTGGAGGAGCTATTAACTTCCTGCTCCTTACTGACTCCAGTGCTGTCCTGCGCTACACTACCTAAATCTATTATTATTATGCAATCGAATGCCATTATCCTCTTACTTGTATCTACTTGACTACTCAAAAAAGATATCTTTTTTGTTTATTTATTGTAAAATATAATTCATATTGTATAGATATGAATGAATTACACATTCTAACATTATTGTGCTTGTTGTTAGTAATCTTGATAGCACTATTCATTAGAGTTAATAAGCCAAGTAATGTAGTTATCTCAGGAGCTGGTGAAGTAATCGGTGGTATGGATAGGCAAGAACCATTACTGTATGATGATGCTGTTATGTACGGACGACGACCAAATCCACCAGGACAAGGAGCAGCAGCAAATCCACCAGGACAAGGAGCAGCAGCAAATCCACAAGCACGACAGCAGGACCACCAGCAGTAGTACCAGCAGCAGCAGCGCCTGCTCCTCTTGTACCACCTCCGGTTGCGCCTATAGATCCTGATGAATACACTATTGGTAAAGCTGCACAAAAACGCATTAATGAGAGACGTGAGAAAAAGAGTAAAGCACATAAAAACGCTCCTCCGGTTACACTGTCTTCGCGATTAAATGCACTCAATATCCTTCCTAAATTGTATTAAGAATGTCTATAACATATAGGTATTAAGATGATTGTCTCGGCTAGCCAACTGACGCGTCGCAAAACCTTCACATCAGATATGCATGATCACATTCATGATATTATGAAAACGATGGAATCCGAAATATTAAAAGCGCACGCTAATTGTATGAATGAATGTGCGCTTAAGATCCCAAGTACGTTTAATATTCCCGGTATCGCCCCGGCTGATGCAACACTTCGTATTCACGCCGAAGTTCTTCAACGATTAGAAGATGCCGGCTATAGCGTCGAAATCCATAATTATGATGTTAATGATCCCGATCCCAAGTGGGTTATTAGTGGATGGGACTCAGACATGACAACTGCCGGATCTAAGAAAAAAGAACTATTGGAATATCTTACAAAACATACTACGAGGGCAAAATCAAAAAATAGAACACAACCTCGACCCAAATCATCAAAAACCGATTATGAAGTCTAAGATGTAGTCGTTGGGGTTTCCGATGCCGGCGCTTCGACCGGCTTTAAATGTGCAACCTTCATCATTCGTTTAAAGATCACTGCTTGAAGAGCGATAGAGATCACTAATAGGATTAGTATTAGAACTTGAATGTTAATCTTAAAATTGATAGTACCATCAAATGATGAAGGGGTTTGTGGATGCGGCTGTGTCGTCGGCGGCTTACATTCTCTCATTTTTTCAACGAGAAACTTCTGATACGCATTACGCATTTCATCAACCGGCGACGGTTTAGGTTCTGTAATTACCGGATTAGAAGATAGATCCTCATCATACGCATCTAGATCAGATGGATCGAAATTAGATGATGGACCATAATCGAAATCAGAAATACCATCACCAAACATGTTGCTATAATATTAAGTATATAAATTCTAATACATAAATTAGAATTTACTTCACAATGGAAGATATTGATATCGTCTTATTCATTGCAGATGTATCAATCGATAACTGTTTGGCGACAAATGAGTGTGATCATTTCGACTCAGAATATTCCGAATCTGAGGATGAAGAGTCTCCATATGATGAAATTCCTGAGTACTTCGAAGGATTAAAGTCGTGGATTAACGAAACAAATGTTCTATGTTGCCATTGTTCATTATCTTACAAGGCACCACCAGTTTTTATTCCGCAATATATTTCTAAGTCTCCTGATAGGATATATATAGAAAAAAAGCTTTGTTGTTCTTTCCCATGTGGAATGGCGTATATTGAAAAAACATACACTGATATTTCTCAACGCGAAGAGAAAACTATGGCACTTAAACACGTTTATAAGATTTTTACAGGTAAAGAATGTGTATATATTCAAACAGCACCTCCATGCGATGAGATTGATATTTTTGGCGGTAAAAAAGCACCATACACGGCTGACCAATTCCAGCGACATGTCTATAATTTAATCAACCCATCAATTTATCTTTTCTAAATTGCACTATGCACTTAATTTTTCAGATAGTGTGCGATTGCGCCATAGTAAGAATCGGCTGCGTCGGGTAGGCGCTTACCAAGTGTCTTAATAAGATCCGCTCGCCCCATATCCCGTAGGATATTTGCGAAGTTTTCTTTACTATGCTTTTTATTCGCAGCCCATGACGAAGAAGCTGCGATAATCGCGTCAGTGTGCGATAAATGCCATGGCTTATCCACATAGAGTTCGTCAATTATTGTGTTTTTTCTGCACGGGTTAATCGAATAAACTGGAATACCGCGCTCTGAGTAATGATAGAGAATGCAATAATAAACTCCACGCGACTTCTCATTTGGGCTCATTTGATTCTCAACAACAACAGCATCGTATTCAAGTCCAACTCCATCCAAATCTGTAAGGACTTTCTTTAACGCCGACACACGCGTGGGTGCATCGCAATCAGCAACCTTTCGCCCACCTAACACATCGATGACATTTGCATAAGATATAACAAAACGGCAATTTACCCATAAAATCAAATTATCTATTGCCTCTTCAAGCATTCGTACAACAGCGCTCTTATCGCATGTGGGTTCTTTCATGTGATTAATAATATCTATTACAGACCGCGCGCGAGACACGGCCTCATAGACCCATGTTAAGTCATCACATAATACACAAACAACTCCAAGTGAAACATTTGCGCAATCAAAAGAAAGATATTTCATGACAAACAGTATCTAAGATACTGTTTGTACTTTATTCATTCATGTCTCTAATATGAGAGATCATACTATTCATCTGTTTTGATGTATATAAATCACCCTTTGCTTCGATATTTTTTCGCATGCGTGAATGCATAAACGCGCTTGGAATGAGCTCCATTCCAATTCGCGCCATTGGTCCAAAGTTATATTCGCTCATAACATTTGTTACCATTGTCGATGTGTCAAATCGCATTCGTCGAAGTTTAACACCAACCGTACTCGACCAACCTGTTAGATCCGGACGCCGACCAAAATAATCACGCTGTCCATCAAACAGATATTCAAGCCCTTGTGCCGCGGTCATAAATATTTCTTCACCAAATGTCCGACAGCGATTACGATCATTTCTATGAAGAAGGCGGGTGCGTGCTTTCATCATATCCGCAACACTTGCGCCTTCACCGGGAATTTTAATATCTGAATAATTGATATTATCCTCTTTGAGAATTGACTTTAGCATATCAATCTCTTCCATGAGAGCGATCTTCTTATCTTCATCATGCTCGCGCTGAATGTCGATTACATCAATAGGCCGCATATCACGAATAGCGCTGGCAACTGCTGCACTTGCGACTTCTTCTTTTGTTCGGCGCGAACGCGAAGCTAACCGAGATTGAAAAAGCACATCTTCATCTTCATCTTCATCTTCTTCTTCTTCATCAAATATTGACACCTTCTTCTTTTTCTTTCGCGGTGGTGATCGCGAAGGTGATCGCGGTGGTGATCTCGGTGGTGATCGCGAAGGTGATCGCGATATCTTAAAATCAAATGGATCTGCATCACCCTCATATTCAATTTTAGACGGCTTGGGTGCTACCGAATACGGAGCAACTGATACTTCAGGTTCGCCGCTTAACTGTGATGATTTAATACCAGTGATTTCTTCTTCTAATGCTTGAAGATCTATCTCATCACCATCTTCATCTTCAATAAGAGACGCGATACCAAATAAATTTGATGGCGTAGTGTAATCCATTTTGATTTATTGTCATATTCACTTAATTCGATTTAGAAAATTGAAGGAAATTATATATAAAAATGGATGTGGTAATTCGCAGGATTAAAGAGACTCCTATTACGCTGACCGAACCGGTCAGCACAATGATTACGATTATTACTCAATTGCCGAACTTTAAAATGCATGAGAAAGATCAAAGCGATAAAGCGACGCCAACATATGAAGTATGTGCGATAGTTTCTAACTTTAGCGAGAAGTACCATGAGAGTTATACTCCACCACCATTAAAGGTGAAAACTAATAAAGGACGCAAGAAATCGGTTAAGGTTATGCGCCGCACCCGCGCGGTTTCCGGGTCCGGCAAGTTCTTTGGCTCGCAAGCTTCTTACTATATCCGCGCACTTAACAAGATCTTCAAGGTGAAAGTATTTCGTAATGGTATGATTCAGATACCCGGGTGTTGGGTCGATGGTCAGCGCATTATTGGACCAGATACTATTATGGATATCTTATCAAAACATTTACACGCTGATCATCAAATCCCGCTATCAAATTTGCAACATACCCAATTTACACAAAGGAACTCAAAGATGAAGAACCGGATTATCAACCCAATGCTGGACGAGTTCCATAGGCGAGCAGACCAACTAAATGCCGATGCGGTGTTTAAGAAGGTTAATAAAGTACAAGTTCGTGTTAAAGCCCGCGAACTTATGAATGTGGTGAATCGGTTATTTACATCTAATATTCATTTAGTGATTCCACCATTTGACTATACTAAATCTTATATGCCAGAGAATGAGCCAAAGACTAAAGTATCATTCAAGTTATGGCATAGCGTTGAAGATCAGGCTTATAATGTTACAATCTATAACAGCGGTAAGATTCAGGTATCTGATACGAAGAATCGCAAAGATATTGTTTATATGTGGATCAAAAAATTGCTTATTGATTACGATCTTATAAGTTATAACTTTACTGATCTGATTGAGATACCAGACAGCGATAGCGACTCATCGAGCGACTCTGACGCCGATATCTTATCAATCAGCACAAATGTCGAATAATCGATTTGCAACGCATAGTGTTGTATTTTTTTAGATCATTTTGTTTCGCCTAAGGGCGTCGAGAAGAGCCACCAAAATGGCCAGAATGATAGCGGTAACCATAATTCCCTTATCACTTTGTTGATTCAGTTCGGTGATCGTATCTTTTGACACATGGTTTAGAACATGTTTATTATAAGTCGTTGTTTGGCTAAATACATAGAGTACAAATACTACAAGCATTGTAAAGAATGAGATAGAAGACCCCATATCAATAGCATAATGGTGCAGCGAGTCATTGGCACCTACTTCACTATCTTCACCCATGATGGTACAATATATTGACTAACGTATAATATAATATAATTATAATTATATTAACAATACGATTGAAATGTCGAAGTGGTCGATCGATATTGAAAACTATTGCAAGTCGAGGGGTGAGCAGTCAAGCATATCATGTTATATGCACAGACTGAGCGAACTACACTTTAAGAAAAAACTTAACTGGCTTTCCATAGTATTAAATGTTATATCATTTATTAGTGCTACGATTGTGATTTTCTCACAGTTTTTCGAAGATATAGTCGCCCTTGATATTGCCAATCACGTACTCTCAATTCTTGTGGCTGCGCTTGTTAAATACTACACATCAAATAAATTTGAAGATTTATCAATGACTCATAGAAAGGTTTCAAATGAATACTTTCGGATATATGATGAGATTAATTTGGTGTTATCTACAACGAAGAATGAGCGGCCAGACCCTAAGTCGTTCATGATAGATATTCGCGCACGATATATTGAAACAAGTGAAAACGCCCCATCAATTCCTAAAAAGGTTCTTATCCAATTTAAAGAGCAATTTAAGAATAGTATGCTAAGTCAGCCGATTGCTATGGGTCATATCGATCCAATTACAATTTCACGCGATCATAATAAGAAGTTTCATAACAAACCACCAGACTTAAACACTTTACATAGCAGCCATTCAAGATCAGATAGATGGAAACATGTGCGAGATTTGCCAGCTAGTGATAGGCAAGCGTTTAATCAAATACGTGGTATTGAAATGGCTCCAATAAGTAATGAAGAGTCTAGTGCTGAGGAAAGTAATTTTGAGAAGCGGTTAGAACGCGCAAATTCGGATCATTCAATGAGTTCCTCATATGAGATAACTCCGAAGACCTTGGATGAATCACCTAATAATATTCCATTTATAGGAATGAAGTCATCGCCGAAGTTCTTAAATCGGCGAAAGAACTCAGATGCTGAATCTGAAGATCGCATTGAAAACGTCGAAGAAGGCATAAAAATAGATGTTGAATCTGAAGTACAATCTCATCCGTCTCCACCAACATCAGAATTGTCAATAGGAGCGCAAATTAGTCGAGTGCTTACAGCTGAACCAATTGAGCTAATTGAGCGTGCTGAAGACATTCTTGATGCTATCGAAAAAATTAGAAATAATATATAATTTTACGCTACAATGATTATATTGTTCGCTCTATGTGTGAAATCCAGTGGGTTAATGATAGTATTGTATAATCTAATGTTTAACATATATCGCCTCTTAAAATCATTATGAATGTCATTCGCTAGATGTTCGCAAAATTCAGGTAGTGCGTCTTCTATAATTATCTTATTTCCTGTACAATATGATGCCTTACTATTAAGGCATGGAATTAGTACATTAGGAAACTCTCCCTTAAACTTACCACGTGTAGTTAGTTTTTTCATTAAACTTATCAACTCATTCACAAGCTTATCATGTGGTAAAGCAACTAGTTTATTGAATTCTTCAAGATCGAAAGTGAATTGAATGTCTGATATCGCTTTAATCATCTGCTCTTTCGCGCCGGTGTCGCGATACTTCCGCACAATTGGCAACAGTTTATGCACATCTTCTTCATGTGCAGTGCGCAGCACAGATGTCGGGTTCCGCACAATATCAGCGATTAACTTTGTTCGCGCTCGTGCATTTCTCTTCATATACATGTAATATACAAACGTCATTGTCATCAAATGATACGCGTAAGATGAGTAAAGCGCCCCATTAAATTCGCTCATGTCATATGTTATGCTTTGTGCATTAAGCCATGAAATATCGTATGTGATAGAATTTATTGGCAACTTCGGTAGCCCCTTATTACAATACCAGAGCATCCCATTCGAAGAATTAAGACCCACAACCTTACCCATGTACTCAACGACGGAGTCCCATACTATCGTATAAGACTTCGATATTGCATTGTACTCTTTTACGAATATCATCAGATCTTCCACTTTACTTATTGTGGGGGCACCTTTATGTTTTGCATCCATATATGACAAATTAATAGGCACATAGATAGGGCCCACTTTCTTCTTCATTAGATCAATCGCATAGCATTCTTCACCTGTCATATAATAGCCTGTAATCTCCCACGAAGTCGCATCAGTGAAGTCTGTGATAACTTTCAAATCCCACATGTTATTATATTCATCTAAACCATCTTCAATATTTTCATCAATAAGAGCCATAAGATATTTGATAGAATGTGATGACTTATTGAATAAGGTTCGTTCTATTTTACTTTCATTGAAAAAGTCTATGCGTGATGTCCAAATAATTGGATACACATGCTTCTGAAAGTCTGCGCTCGCCTTCTCAATAAGAATGGCTACGTTCTCAAATGGGATAAATGACTCGCCTGATGAAACCGATGACATGTATGATAGTGATGTATGATCCCCTTCATACCGAAGAATAATAACGCCGATATTCCAGATCTTCTTCACAGCAGTAACTATTGGAACAAGATCATTTACAGTATCATTCCATTTAGCACGATATAATTCATCACATTTGGCAAGTGATGCATCAACGAGCGCAGTATATGTTGTGTCGAGAAGTACTGCTAAACCATGTAGAAGACCGCGGTTAGAGATATTGCTGTTGCTTATTGTTTGTAGCACACCTAGAATAAACGCGCCCTCATCAGTTTTACATTCTATATCGGTAATATTTGAGATAGGGTTAAATAGCGGTAGGAGATCGTCCGGTAAATGACAGAGTTTGCCCGGAAGGATATCTTTACCGAAAGATGCCACATAACGCGATCTATCAGTTGGAGCCTCTGTTGAACTAACAGTTGTACTCTTATTCTCAATCATAGCATTTCCGGACTCACGACATTTCATATACGATTCATATTTAACAGATGTCTCTTTCGGTTTAGTCTTCTTACAACATGGGACGCAGTATCTTTGCGGATGAACCCCAACTATGAACTGCAGATATGGGTAATTGGCATTACACATGTACTTAGACTTACCATGGTTAGTAAAGTTATAATATTCTTCAACACGTTCCTTGTCGGCCGCAGATAACGCATCATATTCAGCATCTGTCAAGATTAGTGGCTGAAGCGGCTTCTGACATTTTTTCGACAACACATCACCATTCGAAGGAAAATCATATAGAACCGGGTCCATCTCTTTTAACTTTCGCAGCTTCCGGTTTGACATGGCATCCGATGTCGATGCCGCAAGTGTCGGCGCGATCTTTACACTATCTGCAAGGAACACGGCTCCTAACATTAGTGAATAAATAAGATCTTTTTCTTCGCGATGAAGGTTAATTATGTGTATTTTAATATCATTATGTCGAAGAGAGACGATCATTTTTCGATTCTTAAAGAATAGATTTTCCCACTTCGTAGCCATTTGACTGTTATAGAACCGCTCATAATAAGATACCGGATTCGCTACCTCATCGATTAGCAGCGCATTAAATCGATAAATACCTTTGCGAATAAAGTACTCTTCATGTGTGTTTCGTACTAAGATTCCCGAGCGTACCATTCGCACGAGAATACTGTTAAGCGCGCTGATCGATTCCGGCTTCTTCCAAAAGATCGCAATACTGATGTCTTGAATGCTCGAGATTTTTTCGCTAATAAGCGGTAGAGGCAACCCAATCTTAAACCCAAGCCCGTTAATTTGTGAAATTAGACCATTGAATTCACGTGAAACGAGTGCGATTAGTTTATCAAATGTAATACCAAAGTCTTCACGAATAGCAATCTTAACATAATACGTTCCATCACGGGATATGACAAATGTTGAATTAATCACATCATAGGAGTCGCCTTCTCGCAATGTGATCACTTTATTAATTAGCAAACTGTTCATATCGTATTGCTCACGTGGGGTATCGTGCCCTCTTATAGACGTCGGGTCGTAGTATTTCAATAGTTCGACAGGCATACCTTGTACGTAAAGCTTTGCCTTCACGTATGTTATTACATCATCACATGTAAGAGCATCGAATAAGTTTAGTAAATTAATATTAATATCATTCTCTACCACCACCTTTGCACTTGTAATGGCTTGATTAAGATGCAGTTTTTTAATCGATGCGGCAACATCAGCAGGCATATCTTTCTTCAACTTTTTCTCTTCCATGTATATATCCAAGCGCGGATCTACTAGTTGTGTGTATGATGACGCAATCTCGTTCTCGCCATTCTTTACATATGCGTGAAACACATCAATTGACATCATCGGAAAATAAGGTAAGACAAAGCCATAGTAAAGCAGCTCTTTAGAATAGACATCCAGAGCTTCAACGGCAGCTCTATCGAAGAACTCATCAATATTAATGACATAAATCTTATCGGTTAGCGGTATAATCTGCCGAATTACACGGAACTCTTCAAACGATTGCACGCGCAGCATTTCGCGCATTGAATAAAGATTATTATTCACAGGCGCATCATTGATCCATGATGTTCCATCTAGAGCTTTCTCGATATCTACAGGAATATCAGCAATATTGTGTAATACGTAAGATAGTGGCACTACGCTGCCGCGACTACCTATGCGGTAAAAACAGTGTTGTTTATAGATCGGAATATCAAAGATAATTGTAATCTTTCGACGCAAGTCTAGTACATTATCTTCTTCATAAATATCGACTACAGGATTAATAATTGATAGCTTATTAATATCTGTTTTAATAGTAGAGGTTGGAGCAACCGCATCTCCAACATCCACATCGAGAATATTAAAGTCTTCAACATCAAGCACAAGAGCATTCTCATCACCACCAACAATATCGATTGCACCCGTGGAATAGCGCTTGGTATTAAACTTAACAATCTTCTTTGTATGAAGCTTACGCTCAACTAACGCCAGCTCATGAATCTCAAACATCAAGATCTATTGTATAATAATAGAATAATAGAATTCTATAATTCTATTATTCTATAATTCTATTATATAGGATAGATCATGCTTGCAATAACGAACGCTATTGTGATCGCACTGCTTATTGTATTGTTTTTACGTTCATCTCAGGAGCTATTTAAATCCCGTTCTTCGATCGATGGTAGGAAGTATAGTGTTGAAGAATTGGAAGGGCATGCAATAGCCGCCAATAAGTTGGCATCGTTGAACTCTGATACAGAAACACTAATAAAACACCTGGAAGCAAAGTATCCCAATGATCACCGTCTAACTCGCAATCTTAAAAAACGATGGCGTGAAGATGCCATTCATGAACACACACCGGGGTTTCTCAATAACACAGTCGCTTATACATGGAATAAGGGGCAAAAACTTGGAATTTGCCTTCGAGATTTGAAAAAACCCGACAAGAGCTTCCACCACATGAATGCGATTAAGTTCGTTTATCTACACGAACTCGCACATGTGGCCAGCGATGTGAAACAACACCCTCCCGAATTTTGGCGCAACTTCAAATGGTTGCTTCATGAAGCCGAAGAAGCAGGTGTTTATGACCCTACTGATTATCAAGTCGATTCCATCACTTTCTGCAACGACACGCATATTGCATATAACCCATATTATGATACAAGTATTACTATCTAATTTAAGATTAGAATCTTAAAGATTAGAATCTGAATACCATTTAAATAATATCACGATATCATATGATACGAAAATTGAATCATCATATAAATATAAAATGATGGCTAAACACGGAGACGTAATCTCGTTCAATGAGATTAAATCTCGCTTTCCAATTCGTCGCGATTTCTTAAATCCAGATCTCGTTGCTGCGGACGTTGAGGCGATTAATAGTAAGAAGACTATTCAGTTCTTACCAAATGACGTGCAAGAAATGACGACTAACGAGGGAAATTACCAGTTTTACACATATGTTGTGTGTGCTGGAATTACACCTTCGGGTCTGAAGACAACGGTCGCAATTAAGACTAAGCCATTCTTCTACATACGCATACCTGACGAGTATATTAGTCTAGACATGCTTAATGAAGATAGTGATGTGCATATTGACACATGGGCTAAATGCGAGAACTTCAAGAATGAGGTAATTGCTGCACTTAAGGCTAATGACATTATCAAACCTACACATGCACATTTGCAGCAACAATGGGAAATCGTCCGAGCATATCAAGCGAAAACATTCCAGACATGCCGCGGATTCTACATTAAGTGCGTATTTAATACGTGTGGGTATCGCAAGAAAGCCATCAATTTGCTATCATATGAGGCCAAAGGTTATGCAGCTCTTCAAATATGCGGGTATTTCTGCCACACGGCAATAGATGATCTGACGTGTTATTACCGGGTCATTAGCCGCATTAAACGAATTGCACTCTGCAATTGGAATCATGTAGCCAATTATGAGATTGCATATGCACCCGGCGGAAACCGGCGTGAGAACATCTTTGGCGAATTTAACGGTGATTATCTGCTCATTGTTGATGAAAACGATGTGCATGAACTTAACAAGACTGAGCTCGCAAACATCCCAAAACACATGTTGGTAGATCGCATGATCGAAATGACATGGGATATTGAGGCTTATCGTGCGGCGAATGATGCAGAGCTGCCCAATCCACGCGAACCTGGTGATGAGATGTTTATGATCGGTTTAACGTTTGGGTTTTATAGCGAGAAGCATCCGCTAATGCGCGTGTGCATTGTCAATAAGCCCTGTGATGCGCTGCCTAATGATCTTACTATTGTATGTGATGATGTTATCAAATCCGATGGAACTAAGATCTCGGGCGAATCTCTGCTTGTTTGTGCCTTTGCTATGATAGTTGGCGCCATTCAACCAGAGTTCCTTATTGGGTTTAATGATGGTGATTTTGATTACGAATTTTATGCAGAGCGCGCCTTACGGTATGACTTGCTTGAGTTCGTGAAAGCATCTATGTCAAACATTTACATACAAACCTTTCTAACTGAAGATGATGATAAGAAAGCCATTAAGCTTGCAACAGCTGAAGGAATTACAATAGATTTGGCATGTACTAAGATTCGCAATCGCCGCATTCTAGGATCGCTGCACTACAATAAGAGTGCAGTATCATCATGGAATGCAAAGGGTGGAGGACTCCACTTTCAGAAGTCAGTATTAAAACTTGATGCTGAAACACCAGGTGTTATTTGGCAGTTAGCATTCTTTGGAATGATTCCAATTGATGCACGAGCAATGTTCCGTATTATTTATCGGAACCCTGAGAAGAGTTCTCTGAATTTCTTCTTGACTGATAATAAGCTTAACATGAAAGAAGACATGAAGATTAGTGAGTTGTTTGCGATTTATGGGCGAACACTCGAGTCTAGAGAAGCTGCACACGCCGAATCTGCCAATATGGCCGAGATTAAGCGATATTGTGTTCGCGATGCAGAAGCTTGTCATGATCTAATTAAAACACGAAATGTTATTAGCGATCGGCGCATGGTTTCGGCTATCGCATACACGAGTATGGTTGATGCTATTAAGCGTGCCGACGGTATTAAGGTGCAAAATCTTACGAATATGCGCGCTTTCGAGCGCGACATTATGTTTAGCAATCTTTCTACAGGGTCGAAATCAAGCATGAAGTACCCAGGTGCTCATGTTGTACCTCCGAAGAAGAAAATGTATAAGACAAAGCACTCACTGCGTGATCTTCGTGAGGCAATCCAACAAAACATTCGATATTATGATGAGTTTTCCTTTGATGATCAGAAAACTGAGCTTGCTAAGAAGTATGCCAATCCGATTGATTATAGCACGATTCTTAATGAATATGGTGCATATGACTATTCATTAGATTATCGAACATACAATTATGATTTTAGCGATGAGATGCTTGACATCATTGAGAAGTACTTCAGCAAGAACAAATACAAGTTGATCCGTTCAGCTGTCTTATCTAACAATTTTAACCATGTTAAGAGTTATTTGGGCGAAATGTATTACAACTGGGTTGAATGCGGATCGTTCAAAATGTCCGATTTTATTGCCGTCGCAATTTGGGTCCTTGGCCCTAATGAGTGGCCTGTTACAGGATTAGACTTCGCATCTCTGTATCCGTCTCTTATGATGGCATACAATTTGTCAATTGAGAAGCTTATCCCTAAGGATTACAAAGACCCAGAGGGGTCTGAGAACCTCGCAAAAAAGGCCAAAGCTTTAGAAGATCGTGGATACAAAACTCATTACATTAACTTTCAATATGGTGAGAACATGATTGAAGCTTACTCAGTGCGCCACACATACGACGGCACTGGAGATATGGAAGAGCACGGATTCGGCATCTTCCCAAGTATTCTGCTTTGGTTAAAGAACGAACGAAAGTTAATTAAGAAAGAGCTTGCACGCGCAAATGACTTTCTTGAAGAAGCTGATAAGAAAATCGCAGACATTCTCGAGGCCGATGAGCCCGATGCGAAAGCTCGCGTGGAGGCAATTGTTAGCAGCTCTGAATACAATGACGCGCAATTTAATTCTGCGTATTATGATTCAAAACAGAAGGCCGTTAAGGTTTTCATGAACACATTCTATGGTGTTACAGGAAACGAAATCTCACCCCTTTACATGCTTGAGCTGGCCGGAGGTATTACTTCAAACGGCCAATACAATTTGAAGCTTATCATTAAGACTATTGAGGAATACGGTGCGCGTGTATGTTATGGTGATACCGATAGTGCTTATGTACAGTTGCCTGAAATAATCTATCTTGATGAAGCCAATAAGTACTACAGTGGCGAATGCACGCGTTTAGAATTCTGGACACGGGTCGTAGAGATTACTTTTACAGAAATCCACGAACTCAATACTAAAGTTAATGAGACATTGTATGCTGACAACGGGACAAAGTTTCTTGCGACTGCTTATGAGGAAGTATTGTGGCCAGTTGCGCTTTTGGCAAAGAAGAAATACGTCGGGATTCCGCACGAAAATGTTCCAAATTTTCGCCCACGAAAACTGTTTATTCGTGGAATCGACGTTAAGAAGCGTGGTATGCCTGAAATTATGAAGAAGGTTATCAATGATGTTATGTGGGTCGCGATGGATTACGAAACACTTTACACGTTTCGCGAACTTGTTGAGAAATGTATTCATACAATGTTTTCGACCGAATGGTCGCCGGCACATTTTAGAACGCCAAAATCATACAAACCTCTTAAAAAGAACATTACAATCAATAACTTTGTAGCACGTATGAAAGAGGAAAGGTCTATTATTATCCCGCCAATTGATCGCTTTGATGTGGTTTATGTCAAACGTCCTCCTTTCTACCACGATACAAGTGGTAAGATTGTGCGATTGAAAATGGCTGACTTTATGGAATTGGCTGATATTGCTGAGACAGAAAATATGGAAATTAACATTATGCATTACTTCAAATCATTCGTCGCTGGCCAGCTTGCTCGATTTATCACTTATGATAGCGAGTTTATGCATAGCAACAAGTCAAGTTATGGTGAGATGGAGAAAGATCACCTTGAACATGCTCGTAAGTGGGTTGAGTCGATTGGCTTTCAATATTCGGAGGACCACGTTAATCATGGGCGTGAATATAAGAAGTTGTACAAATGTATTAAGAAGCAAGTTGATAGCAAACTTGATGTACAAAACGGAAATTGCAGCGCTGCAATTGACCTTGTTGGAAAGAGTCCAGCTGACATTTTACGCGAGTTGCATAGTGAATGTGAAGGCGATGCTAAGGCGTGGGCTATTAACGTTATCGAGTATCGTAAGCGTGCTGGTACCACTTTCGAGAGTTTGTACAAAGAATACGTTCTCAGCGAAGAAAGCAATGTTGAGCTACAATGTATTGGCGAATGTTTAACCACACTGAAGAAACATATTGATACGAAGAAAGAAGTGTTTAACAGTCGTGAAGAAGCGATAGAAACCATGACTAAGGTCTTTAGAGAGAAACTTGCAGCAGGTGGCGACAGCGAAGACGTGTGTGCGGAAGTTGAACACTTCAATGTAAAGCCAACATCAAACCTTACTGATGAAGATATCGAAGAAGTTGAAAAGGCGATCACAAAGATCCGCACATTGGTTAAGATAAAGATCCGCAATGACCGAATTAAGACAATTTTAATTAACGAACATAGAGCATCTGCTCACCTGGCACCTGTCGATCTTGATTTCGAGTCTCTGACCAATCAGTTCGCAGCTGAGAATACCCCAGAGGAATATTTAATTGACACCGGTTATGTGTAAAATCCAATGATCGTGATCATTGATTGAATTATTTTTTCAAATAATCCCATCAGTGTTAATAATATTTTGTCGCTAATTTTTTCAACCACAATATATAGCTGAACGATAAAAGACATGGAG